>Ga0116168_1001709_pt1 | contig 15740 bp, 17 predicted proteins | sample AD_UKC129_MetaG_FD_89795 | JGI IMG/M metagenome (GOLD analysis project Ga0116168, IMG submission 89795) | Active sludge microbial communities of municipal wastewater-treating anaerobic digesters from Canada - AD_UKC129_MetaG | ecosystem: Engineered > Bioreactor > Anaerobic > Digestate | place...
AGACTGAGAAAAGGGTTGTCATTCACTTCGGCGCCGTCGACTATGAGGCATTCGTTTATGTAAACGAAAAGCCGGTCGGCAGCCACAAGGGCGGATACATCTCTTTTTCCTTTGATATTACAAATTATGTTGTCGAAGGAGAAAATATTATCACCGTATGCGCCGTGGACGATGTTAGCGACCCGATGGTTCCCAGAGGAAAGCAGAGCGAGGAATACTACAGCCACGGCTGCGACTATACAAGGACAACCGGAATCTGGCAGACGGTATGGCTTGAGTTTACGGAGAAAAGCTATATTGACAGCGTTAAATACTACCCAGACAGCGAGAACGGCATTCTCACAATTGAGGCAAAGCTCGTGGGCAAGGGAATTTTCTTAGCTGAGGCTTATTATGAGGGCAGACCCGTGGGCAAGGCAGAGGCCCAGTGCAATCACGGCTGCGCTAAGGTTCAGATAGAGCTTAGTGAAAAGCACCTTTGGGAAGTGGGCTGCGGCAGGCTCTATGACTTAAAGTTAAGTTTCTGCGGCGATGAGGTTACAAGCTATTTTGGCCTTAGAAATGTCTGCCTTGACGGATATAAGTTCCGCATAAACGGCAAGTCGGTATTCCAGCGTCTTGTTTTGGACCAGGGCTTTTATCCCGACGGAATCTACACCGCTCCCACCGATGAGGCTCTTTTAAACGATATACTTATCTCCAAGGCTGTGGGCTTTAACGGAGCGAGACTTCACGAAAAGATTTTTGAGCCCAGATTCCTCTATCACTGCGACAGGGAGGGCTATATAGTCTGGGGTGAGTACCCCAACTGGGGACTTGACCATTCCCGCCCGGAGGCTGTTTTCTCCATCCTTCCCGAATGGATTGAGGAGCTGCGCCGCGACTTTAACCACCCGTCAATCATCGGCTGGTGCCCCTTTAACGAAACATGGGATGTAAAGGGCAGAAAGCAGTGCGATGAGATTTTAAGCCTTGTCTACCACACCACAAAGGCTATTGACCCCACCCGCCCCTGCATCGATACCAGCGGCAACTATCATGTTGTGACGGATATATTCGACCTGCACGACTATGACCAGTCGCCTGAGAGCTACAAAAAGAAGTTCGGTTCCTTTGGCAAGGATCAGCCGCCCCATGACAATCACGCAAAAAGGCAGACTTATAGGGGCGAGCCGCTGTTCATCAGTGAGTACGGCGGCATTCGTTGGAGCGATGACGCAAACTCCTGGGGCTACGGCGACACTCCGAAATCTGAGGAGGAGTTCATCGCCCGCTACAAGGGGCTTACCGATGTGCTTTTGGACAACGAAAATATATTCGGATTCTGCTACACTCAGCTTTATGACATTGAGCAGGAGCAGAACGGACTTTACACATATGACAGAAAGCCGAAATTCGATCCCGCAATATTTAAGGCGATAAACGAGAGAAAGGCCGCTATTGAGGATTAAGCATTTTCTCGATTAACCAAAGCAAAAAAATGAAAACCTGAGCTGTACAACGGATGCTCAGGGTTTTTATTTTGCGGTTAGAGTTTCTTCGGCTGTTTCTTCATTTTGGCTCGCTCTCATGGGGCTGACGGCGGCGACGGCGCAGAATACCCTGTCCGCTCCCGCGATTAAAAGGCTTTTTGCGCACTCGTCAAGGGTAGCTCCTGTGGTTTTTATGTCGTCAATCAGGAGTATTTTTTTGCCCGCTGTTATTTCTTCCGGATTAGTCTCAAACACGCCGAGAACATTGCCCTGCCTTTCAGCCGCGCTCAAAGTCCTTTGAGGCTTTGTTGTATAGAGCTTTTTTAAAAGCTCTCCGCACGGGACATTCAAATGCCTTGACACGCTCTCAGCCAGCAGCCTGCTCTGGTTGTAGCCCCTTTCCTTTAGCACATCCTCAGATTCGGGGACAAAGCAGACGCAGTCAAAGGCGATTTCGCTGTAATAGTGGCTTGCGCAAACGGAAATCGCTTCTCCGAAATACTCGGCGTTTTCCGTCCTGCCAGCGAATTTCATGAGCCTTATTCCTTTGGCCACAGCGCCCTCGTAGTAAAACGGGGCTATTATGGCGTCATAAAAATGCCTTTTCTCTCGGCAGGCGCAGTCCGCCTTTGAAATGCCGCAGAAAAAGCAGACGGGCGCGCCTATAATGGGCAGCGCTTCCATGCACATTTCGCAAATCCTTTCACTCGCTGTGACAGGCGACCCGCAGAAAAGGCATCTGTGCGGAAACAGAAGATGGTGCCACTTTAAACTCATTTTGCACCTTCCTACGAAACAATTTTAATCCATTATATCACGCGGAAAAGAAAGGACAAAATAAAGAAAGAGATCAGAAATCCGATCTCTTTCTTTAACAACACAGCAATAAACCAATCAGAAGATTACTCCTCATCAATGGCGGGGGCGGTACTCTCTTCGGCCTTAATGATGCCAACTGCGATAAGGAAGTTAAGAATCATATCGAAGAACTCTTTGATGAGTGCTACTATTTCTTCTCCTGTCATTCTGTTACACCTCACTTTCAAAACCAAAATAGCCACCAACAAACCAAGGATTAATCCTTAGGAAACTCGGTTAAAGCTTATTCAGCATTCAGCGTTAGCTTTGACACGCTCAAAGAATCTGACTATGAAAGCTACCAGATCATTGAACATGGCGGCATGTTTTCTTACGACTTCGATAAGTTCAGCAGCGGTCAAAGTGATCCCTCCTTTAAACATTTGCTAAAAGGTATTTTGCAAAAGTTGCGCAACTTTGATAGCCGCTTTAATTAGAACTCAACGCCAAGCTTCTTTAAAAGCTCTTTGAAGTAATTGATGATCTCTGCAAGCCAAGCAAAGCCGTCCTGGAAAGCTCCTAACATTCTGCTGCACCTCACTTTCGTTTTTCATGCTAAGCCAAAAAGAATGAGATATAATTACATCTTTGACAGATGCAAATATCCGAAATAAATCGCTATTATTAACCGCTAAGAGGTCTTGTTTCTGTTAAACAGCTCTCTCAGAAAGTTAATAATATATACTATCAGTTCGACCAACTTTGTGAAATTCTCCATACTACCATCCTCTGCTACATATAAGTAAATCACTCAGTCCCGATAAACACATTACCACTTATATTATTGAACATATATTACCACAACAGGACAAACAATTCAATAAAAGTAAAGCTGCGAATAAAAATTAACATGAATAACAAAATGTTGTAATATTTTCTTCTATATCTTTGAGCTGCCGTAAAAATTTGTCATTTAATATTCGGGACTACTCTTCTGTTCACCAATAATATAGAACAACATTTTTGCAACTATTTGTTATAAGTTTGAATTTGAAATAAATACTTATTGTACGATTTTTACAATAATATTCGTTTTCCGGATATTAATTTTATTGCCATAGCCAAAGTTTAAATGGGCAAAATTGACTTGAAGGTTAGGCTGTGTTAAATTAGTTGTAATCGTTTAAATCTATAGCAATAACGGAGACGAAAATGAAGATATATCTTGCATCCGCTTCGCCCCGCAGAAGGGAGATTTTAAACCTTGCGGGCATAAGACATTCCGTAGTGCTGCCTTCGGTTTCGGAGGATTTGGAGGATGGCGTAAAACCCTGCAACGCAGTGGTAATGCTCTCTGAAAGAAAGGCTGAGGCGGCGTTCGCTCTTATAGACGAAAGAGATGATGATTTTGCTGTAATCGCCGCCGACACGGTTGTGGCTCTCGGTGACAAAATATTCGGAAAGCCCAGGAACGGCAAGGACGCCTTTGAAATATTAAGGCAGCTCTCGGGAGCGAGACATGAGGTTTTTACCGGCGTTACAATTGCCTCGCCAGGCAAAAGAATCAGCTTCTTTGAGCAGTCCTATGTTTACTTTAATGAGCTAAGCGATGAGGAGATAGAGGCTTATATCAGTTCCGGAGAGCCTATGGACAAGGCAGGGGCATACGGAATTCAGGGCAGAGGCTGCGTTTTTGTTAAAAGAATCGAGGGCGACTTTTTCAACATTATGGGTCTGCCCGTCGCTAAGGTTTACGATGTACTAAAGAGCGAATTTTCCTACAAACCAGCTTTATCGGAGGAATAAAATGGAGCAAACAAACAGAACGGAAGAAAAAGAACAGCTTAAAATGCTGAAGTTTTTTAAGGAGAACGAAGAAAGCCGCTTATACCAAATACCCGAAGGCTATTATATAAGAACGGCAAAACTTGAGGACGGTCCCGCATGGTGTAAATGCTGCCTTAACGGCTGCTTGGGCGTTGAGGAGTGCAGCGTGGATTTGTTTAAGGAAAGAATGCTTGACGACCCGTCGGTCAGCCTTGATAATATTTTCCTTATCTGCGACAGCGAAGGAAAAATTGCGGGCACAGCTACGGCAAGGCTTCCCATAGCCAAGCATTATCCCGACGCGGGCATCCTTCACATGGTTGCGGTAGCCGACGAATATAAGGGCAAAGGTCTTGCGGGTCCTGTCTGCGAGGCGGCTGTGAACAGAGTAAAAAGCATGGGCTATGACAAATGCTTCCTCACAACCGACGACCACAGAATCCCCGCGATTAAGATTTATATTAAGCTCGGTTTTCTCCCCATCATAAACAGTGACGAAATGAGAGCAAGATGGGAAAACATATTAAAACAGATAAACATTAATTCAATCGATGCGCTTGACGAGAATCTCTCGCCCATCGCTCCGGTTGAGACGAAATAGCATCGGAAAGAGGTAAAAATGCTGAACTTCGTAAGACTCCCCCTTGAGGGAGCCTATAATGTAAGGGACCTTGGCGGCTACCCCACAAAGTGCGGCCGCATGACAAAATGGCATGCCTTTTTAAGGTCAGACGACCCGTACGACCTTACAGACAGCGATATTGAATTTTTGAAGGAATACGGACTTAAAACGGTAATAGACCTGAGGGCTGAAGATGAAATGGAGGCTTTCCCCAACCCCTTTGAGAGGGTTGAGGGTGTGGATTATATTAAAGCCCCAATTTTCCTTGACAAAATCGACTACATTACAAGGGCAGCTTCTCACTATAAACCCCAGGATATGATTACAGCCTTCTATCTTCATCTTCTGACCGAGGCAAGGGAGAACATAAGAAAGGTCTTTTCTTCTATCGCTGAGGCAAAAGAGGGAGCTGTAATGTTCCACTGCAAGGTGGGCAAGGACAGAACGGGAATTGTGGCCGCTCTCCTGCTTATGCTGTGCGGTGTTTCAAGAGCGGACATAATCACAAATTATTCTTCTTCCTTCCACTATATAATTCAGAATCCCCAGATAGTTAAGATGATTCAAAACTCCATACCCGATTTGTTTTACTCAAAGCCTGAGTACATTGAGCCGGTTTTGGATTATATCGAAAAAGAGCATGGGGACGCAAAGGGCTATTTAATGTGGATAGGGTTAAAAGAGGACGAAATTAAGGCGATTGAAAAAAGACTATGCGAATAAAGCAAAAGGCGCAGCCATTTGGCCGCGCCTTCTATTTTTATATCTAAACCTTAGATTATTCCTTTAATTTAGCTGAGCTTGATTATTGACAGTCCGGCCTGAACGGCAGTGGAGGCGATGAATACGGTGTCGCCTGTTGTGTTTACAAGCGAGAACTCTACAGGAGCGCCTGCAACCGTAATCAGAGCGGTGCCGTTAAGCTGGGTTGTTACATTCGGCGGCGGTGAAGAGGCTTCTATTGTAGGACCTCCGACCACATCGATTGCAAATGCTACCGATGTTGCGGCGCCTGCGCCGTCGGTGTTGACAAACCAGCTGATATAATACAGGCCGTCTGCTTGGATGGTGAATACGCCTGTTGCATCATCGTAGTCGATGTCTGCGGCGGCGTCGTTGACTACAGTGTCAAAGATTAAGTTGTCACCATCGTCAACAGTTGCTTCGCCAAGGCCTGTTGCCTGAACCTGGAGACCCTGAAGCTCAGGTGTCGGACCGGTAGGACCTGTGGGGCCGGTAGGGCCTGTCGGACCTTCGGGACCTGTCGGACCTGTCGGACCAATCGTACCTTCGGGACCTGTCGGACCTGTCGGGCCTATCGGACCTTCGGGACCTGTCGGGCCTGTCGGACCAATCGGACCTTCGGGACCTGTGGGACCTGTGGGACCTGCGGGACCTTCAGGACCTGTTGCGCCTGTCGGACCTGTCGGGCCGGTAGGACCTGCGGGACCGGGGGGACCTGCAGGACCGGGTCTGCCCGGAAATCCTCTCGGACCCATCGGACCTGTCGGACCGGTCGGACCCGTTGGGCCTCTGAGGCAACAGCATTTGTCTATAGGTTGTGCGCAGACTTTGCATTTCGGCTTTTCGCAGCAGCAATCATCATATTTTGAGTAATTGCCGCACGAACAAGACGGATCGTATGAGTAATCGGTACCGTAATAGTATCTCATTTTATCCCTACCTTCTTGTAGTATAGATTAGCAGTCTGTTACCCCAAACCTGTATTACTTGAGGATATAGGCTATGTTCCTATACATTTTCAGTATATGCCTTTTCTTCCAAAGGGGGAATACCTTATATAACTGCTTCATTATAGGTTACTAAGCAAATGTAAATTAGGTGATTGTTTTTTAAGATTTAGCTGAGATTTTTGATAGACACGCTTTCTTTGAACTCGTGCCCGCTTTTGATTTTGGATGGTTTGAGAAAATTATTCGGAGAGCAAGCAATCCAACGATTAATACTATTGTTGAGCAAATAAAAGCTTTAAATGACTTTATCTGCAAGGATGAATTCCTCGGCATATGTAACCGAATTGTTGTGCTTGTCCGCCTTGCGGTCGGGCAATTCAAGACGGTAATTTACAAGGCTTTTTAGAGCTACATGCCCGCATTAACCGAAAATTGTGCCCGACGGCGAAAATAAAGCAATCAATTATTAGTCTCTTCTTCGAGCTCCGCCGCCCTCCTAAGAATATCCCTTGCGTCTTTGGCGGTGATTTTTCCGTCATTGTCAAGGTCTAAGAGTCTGTAATCTTCCTCTGTCGGCGTTTCAAGCGTTGCCGCTATTCTTAAAGCCCTTCTTGCGTCTTTGGCAGTGTATTTATGAGGTACGGGCTCGGTATATACTCCCTTTTTGTTCTCAACGCCGCAATACGGGGCAGGGTCAACACGGGTCTTCGTCGTTGAGCCTGTGCGCACCTCAAAATGGACATGCGGACCGGTGACATTGCCCGTGCTGCCCATAATACCTATGGTGTCGCCCGGCTTGAGCTGTTGGTTTTTCTTTACGGCAATACTCTTGAGATGGGCGTAATAGAACCGCTTGCCATCATGAGTAACAATTACAAGGTTTCCGTAGCTCTGGCTGCCGGTTTTTGTTTTGCCGTCCCAATACTGAACCGAATATACTTCCCCATCGGTTACGCTTCTGACGGTCGGGTCAGTGTCGCCAACAATGTCTATTCCGCCGTGGCTGCCGCCGTAGGTCTGCGTTACACGGTTAATGCCTTTGAATATCATCATTTGCATTATCCTCCAATCTACGATTGCAAAAATTAAATATGTCAATCAAAGCCTGCTTTTTCCCGCGGCAGATTTAAATTGCGCGTCTGTTCTGCAAACTCTTATTTATGTCTGCTTTATATTCATATGTCGTAAAGGCGGGTATTGTGTAAGCTATTTGCAGATAAGACAAGCTAAAAATTTCGACCAAAAGCGGGGAAAGGAAGCGGTGTGCTTAAAGAAAAATCTACGCCTTAAAATGGTGCGATTTATTGGGCATCACCCTTCATTAAATCGCGGAATCACACAAAAACAAAAAGGAGGGCTATTAAAGCCCCTCTTAAAACAAGGAAATACAAAATGCGTACTTGTACCTGTTCCCGCCGATAATCGTGGATTTTTCGTGTATTCACAAAAAGAGAGACCCGTAAGCCTTGATAAATATAGGCTTACGGGTCTTTTGGCTGGGATGGCTGGGATCGAACCAGCGATGACGGAGTCAAAGTCCGTTGCCTTACCACTTGGCTACACCCCAAAAGGAGTTATAAAAATAAAAGCAAGTTTAAAACTTGCCGTCTTAAAAAATAAATGGGGTGGATAATCGGACTCGAACCGATGGCCTCCAGGGCCACAACCTGGCGCTCTAACCAACTGAGCTATACCCACCATATGTGGCGCGCTTGAAGGGATTCGAACCCCTGACCCACTGCTTAGAAGGCAGTTGCTCTATCCTACTGAGCTACAAGCGCAGATGTAAAAATGCATAGCGAAACTGGTACGCCAGGAGGGATTCGAACCCCCGACCTTTTGATTCGTAGTCAAACACTCTATCCAACTGAGCTACTGGCGCAGATACAGTGCCGCTACGCATTTTTTACGACGGACTCAAGGACCGTCGCCAAAGTATATTATCACCAATTAGCTGTGTTGTCAATATGTAATATCAGAATTTATATTTTTCCAGATGCTTTTAAATTGTTTACTATGCTATATTAGCACACAAAAGCCGCCCTCTTTAAGAAGGCTTATTTTGAAACCTTTATGTAGTTCATAAGGTCATCGTTTAGTATTCCCAATATATTTAAAAGGTTTGCTGTAGCCTCATTATTCGCAAAAATGAAAGCCAGAGCCAAGAAAGTGCTCCACGACAGCTCCCTCTTTTTGCTTTCCACTGAAATTACGGTATGCCTGCTAATACCGGCAAGGTTTGAAAGCTCCTCTTGTGTAAGACCGAGCTTTGCTCTGAGTACAGGCAGATTCTCTGCCATATTTGCTGTGAGCTGTTCTTTGTTGATGAATTTGTTAAGCGTCTTTTCCACGCTCTTCTACCTCCGAAACCTATATTGCCAAGCCTTATGCAAATAATTCTCAAGCTCAAGGCTCAGCCTTCCTACTAGCTTAAATCTAACTAATTCGCTACTAAACTAAAGCCGAAATGCCAAAAACCGACGCATTTAGCGGCTGGGATTTTTATGAGTAATTATACACTGCTAACCTTGCTATGTCAATGAAAACAAGACCAGAAAAACTAAAATTTAATAAAAATTCATACTTTGCAAATCGCATATGACACAAAATTCCTTTAGTTGCAAAAATACCAATTTTCTCCTGTGCGGCGGCAGGTTTTTGATTTTGCCCCTGTATCAAAATGCAAAAATATTCTGCATATTTGCTAATACTGCGTATTTTTATTCACTGCATCAAGCAAAAAGAATTTGACATGAGTTTATTCCATTGGCACAATTTCAGCTTGACCGCATATACTGTAAAGAGCGGTAAAATTTTTGCATGCGGTGATTTTTTTGAACAGAAGATATGGCAGGAGAAGGCCGATTACTGTAATACTATATAAATTTGTAGTATTCTTGCTTATCTTTGCGATAGGCTTTCTTCTTGTTGACGCTCGGCTCAGGCCTCTTGTCAAAACTCTTGCCGCAAACCAAGCCAAGAACATATCCATAAGAATAATCAACGACGCGGTTATTGATATACTTCAAAAAACCTCATATACATACGACGATTTGGTATCCCTTGAAAAGGATGATTCGGGCAGGATTACGGCGATTAAGACGGACAGTATAAAAATGAATCAGCTCAAATCCGTTATCAGCACCGCAATTACCGAGGAAATAAGCAAGGTTGAGAAAAGAAAGGTAAGCATACCCATGGGCAACCTTACGGGTCTTGATTCATTGGCGGGCAGGGGTCCGAGAATAAGTCTTTACATCACCCTTTCTGGCAGCACCGGCGCTGCGATAAAGAATATATTTGAAACCGCGGGCATAAACCAGACAAGGCACCAGATTGTGCTTGAGATTACCACCTACATATACGCCATTATGCCCGGAATAAATACATCGACCGAAACCAGCACAAACATCACAATTGCTGAAACGGTAATAGTAGGTCTTGTACCCGAGATTTACGCGGGTCCGAACGACAATTTGTGGCCGGACCTTGTAAAATAACTTTCAGAATTAATATCCATAAACCGACCGTTCTTTCAAAGAACGGTTTATTATTTTTTATATCGGTCAATAATCTTTTTGAGTTTTTGCTTCGCTCCATGACTCCGATAGGACAGAAGGGTAAATTTAATCACTTGCGCTTAGCAAATTTTGGAGCTATAATTATTTAAGCTGGATTATTAGAAATGGTTGTTCAAATCGGAATGGAGCTTTATATGACCGGCATAGGAACCATAGTAAACTCCCTGGCGGTGCTCGTAGGCGGCAGCCTCGGAGTGTTGTTCAACAAAAACTTAAAAGAAAAGTATCAGGAAATTCTTCTTCAGGCTCTGGGTATTTCGGTAATATTCGTAGGTCTCACAGGCAGCCTTTCGGGTCTCTTTTATGTGGAAGGCTCTGTTATTAAGACTAAGGATATAATGCTTTTGATTCTTTCCCTTGCGATAGGCTCATTATTCGGTGAGCTTATAGGCATTGAAAAAGGCATTGAAAATGTAGGCGAGAAGATAAAGAAGAAGTTCAGCAAAGGCGGAGAGAACGACACCTTTATAGAGGGATTTGTGTCCGCTACTTTGCTGGTATGCGTGGGAGCCATGGCGGTTGTCGGCTCTTTTGAGGATGGATTAAAGGGCGACCCCACAATGCTTTTCACTAAGTCTATTCTGGACTTTGCCAGCATTATGGTCATAGCCTCCGCATTGGGAAAGGGCGCGGTTTTCTCAGCCTTCCCCATGTTCCTTTATCAAGGCTCGCTGACGCTTCTCGCAAAGATTGTGGCTCCCCTTTTAACCGACGCCATCGTGGGTTCATTGTCCACGGTCGGCTCGGCTCTAATCTTTGCGATAGGCATCAATATGTGCTTTGGCAAAAAGTTTAGGGTGGGCAATATGCTCCCCTCCCTGCTCGTGGTGCTTATCTACTACGGCGGCAAGGCATTGTTCGGGCACTTCTTTTCTTAACAGGTAACAACCAATGTTTACATTGGCATTTATACATCTAATATAAGGAGGAATAAAACAATGGAATTCAAAGGCAGCAGAACTGAAGCCAATCTTATGGCGGCATTCGCAGGCGAGTCTCAGGCAAGAGTAAAGTACGGATATTATGCTTCTCAGGCAAAGAAAGAAGGCTATGAGCAGATTTCAGCAATATTCACCGAAACATCCGACAATGAAAAGGAACACGCAAAGCTTTGGTTCAAAGAGCTCCACGGCGGCAAGATTCCCTCAACAATGGAGAACCTTCACGACGCAGCCGCAGGCGAGAACTATGAGTGGACCGATATGTACAAGGAGTTTGAGCGTGTAGCAAGAGAAGAGGGCTTTGACAGAATAGCTAACCTCTTTAAGCTCGTCGGCTCCGTTGAGCAGAACCATGAGAAGCGTTACCGCAAGCTGATTGAGAACCTTGAAAAGGGTCTTGTATTTGAAAAGACCGGTGAGGTTGTCTGGAAGTGCAGAAACTGCGGTTACATCCATGTTGGCAAGGCAGCTCCCGTTGTATGCCCCACCTGCGCACATCCCCAGGCATTCTTTGAGGTTCTTGCTGAGAACTATTAATCCCAAAATTAAAATGCTCTCCCGTATGGGGGAGCATTTTTTTGCGCTTAGCTTTTCAAATTCAGAAATTAGGAACCTTTAGGCATACTGCTGCGTATAATTAAATTAGACACTGAAAAGGAAGGCAGGCGATGCCATTGAGATTCAGGCGTGCGAACTTTGGCACCGTTTTGATCGCATTCGGAGCCGGTCTTTTTTTGGCGTTCTGCTTTCCGTCTCATTATCTTGTAATAATTCTTGCAGTCATAGTATTCTTATGCGGTCTTTTGATTAACAGAAATTCATGTGGGGGTTAATTTATGAAAGTTGTTGTTATTACAAGTCCGAAGATATTAAGGGGCGTATTAAGACTTATTTTCGGAATAAAAAAGCAGGCATCGCCCGGACAGTAATCTGTAGTTAAACTTACATAGCTCTTCCAAAGATAAAACGGCAAGTCTTAAAAACTTGCCGTTTATCTTTTTTATTTAGGGGCTATTCAAATTCTTTGGATTCTCTAATAAGCACGAGAAAATCCTGCTTTATTTACTTGAAAACTATAGATCTTGAAACAACAAAATAGATAAAGCTAAAGTATATGCAAAGCGCAGCGATAAAGCCCGCAAGTACAATGTAGTGTTCGAAACTAAATAAGAACAGTCCCGTAACGAAAACTATTGCGGAGGAGATAAGCAGGATTTGAATAAACTTTTTGCGGAGATTGCGCTTGAACATTTTATATACCCTCTTAATATCAAATCCCATGTGCCTTAAAATGCCATATCCTTCTGCTGCACTCTGTAGAAAGACCTGAAAGAAAGAATGATGTTTACGGTCGTCATAATAAGAAGCACAAGGGCGGATAAAGAGAAAACAAAGAAGGATACTGAAATGGTTTCGGCAAAGTCCTCAAATATATCTATTTTGGCAAGACCGTTGTAATTATGATCACTCAAGAATAAATATACCGGGCGAAGCTTGAAAGAGTTTTCCGCAATAACATATATATGCATACGAACTAAAGCTTCAGGCAAATTAAGAGCTTCCTGTATACTATTTGCCTTTCCGTCCACAATAATGGGAACAATCTCCTCGAAGGTTTTGGTTGTTACAAAACAGTACTCCATATCTGAATCCCGCATTAAATCATCTGACAATACGGGGGAGTTTTTTGAAACACCCGTGCTTGTTTTCATTGATTTTGTATGATTTTCGCCCGCTTCAAACCCATTTTCCTCAATTTTAACTACAGATATTTCAAGGGGTACTGTATCCTGCATATTGCTGACGGTGTAAAGAACATTGTCCTCCATGTTTTCGAGCCCGATGATAAAACTGTGCTTTGGGTCGATGCCATATAACCTAACATATCTGCCAAATAAACTAACTGCTGAATTTCGATATACGGGAATGACGCTGAACTCCTCGTTAGGAAACTTCTCCTTCAATAACCTGCTGATTTGTTCAACATCCTCTTGATTTAATCTGCCGATTCTGTTTTCGCCGTAATTCGCGTCCACGACAAAGGTACGAAGCGCGATGTTCGTAAGAAAATCCTTTTCAAATTGGAAATACTGCCTTGCGTACAAAAGCCCAATTATGCTGGTTATCACTACGGATACCAAGAACATAATTGATATTCTTAAATATCCGCCGGACTTTTTAAGTATAGGTTTTGCGCAGGACGCGTCGCGTTTATACCTTCTCATCTGAGTTTTCCTCCTTCAAGGCAAAGCTCGGTAAACGGTACAGAGAATAACAGCTTGTCGTGGCTTACTATTAAAACCAGCTTATTCTGCCAAACCCGCTCTATGGCTTCAAGGGTTAGGCTGATGTTGTAGTCATCCAGCTTTGCCGTTGGCTCGTCAAGGAGGATTATATCTGGGTCGGACAACGACACCATGGCCATTTTTAAGCGCTGACGCTCAGCCCGAAAGGTTTTTGGCAGGGCTTTTTATAAGAGAATCTATGCCGAACATTGAAAGTGCTTCTATTACCAGCTCTTTTTCTTTGTCGGCAGGCTTATTCAGGGCAACATACTTTAGGTGCATATTATCCTCGACGGTCAGATTGCTGAAGAACAAATCCTCCTGCATACAGTAGGCGGGTTTTTCGGGCGGGTTTAAGATTATTTCGCCCGTATAGTTTTTGTAGATTCCCGCAATGCAGTGAAGCAGGGTTGTTTTGCCGGAGCCCGATTCTCCGTGCAGAACGGTAATGCCGTCTTTAAAGGTGTATGTAATCGAATCAAGTACCTTCTTTTCCCCAAAGGAAAGGGATAAATCTCTAAGTTGAATAAAAGCCATGTCATTCTCCCTTTTCAATTTCAAGATTTTTTATATAGCCTTCTTCGAAAACGGTAATTTCGGAGTCGCTTAATTTTTGCCAATGCGTTTTCGTATGTGGCTAAGACACTTCCCGTTCGGTTGAGATTATATCCGGGGATGGAAATTAATTGGAAACTATGCAACAATTATACATAATTCTCGCAAAATTGCAATTAATTTTTGGGATTTTTTACAAGTTTTCAGTCAAACTCACGCATAATAAAAACAGCCGCAAAGGCTTTGCGCCTTTTGCGGCTGTTGTATTTTTGTTTAACCTATCTGTACATTTCGTCTTCTTTTTCTTTAGCCTCAAGGTAAAGCTCCTGATAGCTTCTGTACCTTTCCATCGGGATTTCCCCGTTTTCGGCTGCCTCTCTGACTTTGCAGTCTTTATCCTTTAAATGGGCGCAGCCCGAAAAGCGGCAATCCTGAAGGTAGGGTTTGAACTCAGGGAAACAATGCTGGAGTTCGTCCTTGGGGATGGATACATTGCCCTTAAAGTCAAGGGACGAAAAGCCGGGTGTGTCGGCTAAAAAACCGTCTTTGAATCTGAACAGCTCAACGCTGCGCGTGGTGTGTCTGCCTCTGCCCAGCTTTTTGCTTATCTCGCCTGTGGAGAGATTAAGCGACGGCTCAATGAGGTTTATTAGCGTCGATTTGCCTACGCCCGTATTGCCCGCAAAAGCGGAAATTCCGCTTGAAAGGGTTTCAATAAGCTCCCCTACTTCCTCCTCTTTGCCAAAGCCGATGGTGAATACTTTAAAACCCGCTGAGGTGTAAATTCTTTTGAGATTGCAGGCGTCGGCAAGGTCGGTTTTTGTAAAGACGATTACAGGCTCAATATTATTATAAATCGCAAGGCAGGCGAGCCTGTCAATCAAGAGAAGGTTGGGTCTGGGCTCTATGACCGATGAAACGATTACGAGCCTGTCGATATTTGAAAGGGCGGGACGCAGAAGGAAATTCCTTCGCTCCAAGATTTCTTCTATTACATTTGAGCCGTCTTTGAGACTTACAAGCACTTTGTCTCCGACCAAAGGAACAATATTGTCCTTGCGGAAAATGCCCCTTGCCTTGCACTCTAAGGTGCTGCCGTCATCGGCGAGGACAGTGTATAATCCCCCTACGCCTTTGATAATGGTGGCATTCAGTAGAGCTTTGCTCATAAATCCCCCGCTTATTCAGTAGTTTTTACCGTTGTGGCGTTTGCTGGCTGAGTAGCAGATTCGGTTGTCTGAGGCGGAGCTGGCGGCTCCGTTGTAACAGGCGGCTGTGTTGTGGTAACCGGCGGAGCTGTTGTCGGCTCGGGTCCGCGGCTTACATAAAGGGTAATCTTCTGGTCTGCCGGGTAGCCCTTAATGTCTTTAGGTGACTGCGCATAGACATAGCCGATTGGAACTTTTTCGTTAAAGGCGTACTCGGCGGTGATGTTTGCCTTCGCGAAGCCTGCGGAAACGAGTTTCTCCACAGCCTTTTCGTACTGAATATTTTCAACATTCTGCATCAGCAGTATTTTGTAGTCTTTTCTGTTTGAAATCTCCGCGGGCTCTTTTGTAAAGTCAACCTTGCCTTCGCAAAGGAGCAGGTCATCCACATAGATTTTGAATGTGTTGTTGCTGCCCTTGCCTGAGAGGTTGATGCTGTAGCTGCCGCCGTCCATAAGGACGCTCTTGTAGCTGTTAGCGAGTGTGTTGCCTATAAAGACCTGAACATTGCCCGTAGAGCCCGACGCGAGCTTGGGTAAAGTTACGGTGATGTCCACATTGGAGCTTTCGGGAACGCCGCTGCCCACAACAAGGTCAACGACCATGTTGGGCTGCATGGGTGAGCTGGCGGGCGGGTTCTGGCTTAAAACAAAGTCTTTAAGAGCAACGGAGCTGGGGGCGTAGGTTATTTTGCCCACTTTGAGCTTAACAGCCTCGAGCTGTCTCTTAGCGACAGAGAGGGTGTTGCCCACGGTAT
>Ga0116168_1001711_pt1 | contig 15727 bp, 14 predicted proteins | sample AD_UKC129_MetaG_FD_89795 | JGI IMG/M metagenome (GOLD analysis project Ga0116168, IMG submission 89795) | Active sludge microbial communities of municipal wastewater-treating anaerobic digesters from Canada - AD_UKC129_MetaG | ecosystem: Engineered > Bioreactor > Anaerobic > Digestate | place...
AACTCGCTTTGTTCGCTTCGCTCTCGCCGCTCAAACAGCGGCAGCGAGTCAGAGCACGAAGCGCATGCTTCGCTGCGCCCGCCCCACGCCCTGCGCTTCTCGGCACGGCCAGATGGGGGTCAAGTCCATTCGGGCCATCGCTGCGCTCGGCCTTGGGCTGATCAGCGCCGCTGCTTCGCGCGGCGGTTTTTGCTCCCTCTCCCTCTGGGAGAGGGCAGGGGTGAGGGCAAGCCAGTTCAGACAGGTGGAACGCTTCATGTCAACGCAGCGTATCCGATCATTTCACCCCGCAGCGCAAGCAGATCAAGCGCGGGCTGCTATCAAAAAATAACCCGCCCTCCTTCGCAGGTCGGGCGGGTTCGATGGACACAGGGCCTGAAAGGCTTACAGCCCTGCCGCCGCCCTCAGCGCCGCGGCCTTGTCCGTGCGCTCCCACGTGAACTCCGGCTCATCGCGCCCGAAGTGGCCGTAAGCAGCGGTCTTCCGGTAGATCGGGCGCAGCAAATCGAGCATCTGGATGATGCCTTTCGGGCGCAGGTCGAAGTGCTCGCGCACCAGCTTGGCAATGGCGTCGTCGCTGATCTTGCCGGTGCCTTCGGTGTACACGGTGATGTTCATCGGCTCGGCGACGCCAATCGCGTACGCCACCTGAATCTGGCACTGGCGCGCCAGGCCGGCGGCGACGATGTTCTTGGCCACGTAGCGCGCGGCGTACGCGGCGCTGCGATCCACCTTCGTGGGATCTTTGCCGCTGAAGGCGCCGCCGCCGTGCGGGCAGGCACCGCCGTAGGTGTCGACGATGATCTTGCGGCCCGTCAGGCCGCAGTCGCCCTGCGGGCCACCCACCACAAAGCGGCCGGTGGGGTTGATCAGGTACTTGGTGTTGTGCAGCCAGTCTTTCGGCAGCACCGGCTTGATGATTTCCTCGATCACCGCTTCGACGAAGCTGGCCTTCATCTTGGTGGCGGATTCGCTCTGGTCGGGGCTGTGCTGGGTGGAGAGCACCACCGTGTCGATGCTGTGCGGCTTGCCGTCAACGTAGCGCATGGTCACTTGTGATTTGGCGTCGGGGCGCAAAAACGGCAGGCGACCGTCCTTGCGCAGCTGGGCCTGGCGTTCGACCAGGCGGTGCGCGTAGTAGATCGGCGCCGGCATCAGTGTGTCGGTCTCGTCGCAGGCGTAGCCGAACATCAGGCCCTGGTCGCCGGCGCCGGTGTTCAGGTGGTCGTCGCTCGCGTGATCGACGCCCTGGGCGATGTCGTTGCTCTGCTTGTCGTAGCAGACCATGACGGCGCAGCCCTTGTGGTCGATGCCGTACTCGGTGTTGTCGTAGCCGATGCGCTTGAGCGTGTCGCGCGCGACCTGGATGTAATCGACCGTGGCGTTGGTGGTGATTTCGCCCGCCAGCACCACCAGGCCGGTGTTGGTCAGCGTCTCGGCGGCCACGCGCGAGCGCGGATCCTGCGCAAAGATGGCGTCGAGGATGGCGTCGGAAATCTGGTCGGCCACTTTGTCGGGGTGGCCTTCAGAGACGGATTCGGATGTGAAGAGAAAGCTGTTCGCCAGTTCCATTGAATAAACTCCAGAGGTTTGAACGTTGCGTTGCCAAACTTCTCGGGGAGCCCTGGCGAACGCTTTAGCAGCACTTTTTTAACGTCGCCCTGCAAGTAGTTCCATAACTCGGCGACCCGCGCATTTTAACCAATCCGTCATGCTGGCCTTGTATCGCTTTGCCTCGCGCTGGCCGCTGGCGCTGTTGCATGCGCTGGGCGCGGCGCTGGGCTGGCTGACCTGGGCCGCGTCGCCCACCTACCGCCGCCGCATCACCGAAAACGCGCGCCGCGCCGGCTACCGCTTTGCCGACGTGCGCGCCTGCGTGGCGCAGGCCGGGCGCATGGCGACGGAGACGCCGCGCCTGTGGTTTGGCGCCCCGGTGCCGGTGCAGTGGCGGGGCGTCGACCAGCTGGACGCGGCCTACGCGGCGCGCAAGGGCATCGTCTTCATGACGCCGCACATGGGCTGCTTCGAGATCACCGCGCAGGCGGTGGGCGCGCGCTACCACGCCGAGCATGGGCCGATCACGGTGCTGTACCGGCCGGCGCGCCAGGCGGCGCTGACCGAAGTGATCGAGACCGCGCGCCGCCGCGAAGGGCTGGAGACAGCGCCGACCACGCTGGCCGGCGTGCGGCAGATGATCAAGGCGCTGCGGCGCGGCCAGGCCGTGGGCCTGCTGCCCGACCAGGTGCCGCCGCAAGGGCAGGGCGTGTGGTCGCCGTTTTTTGGCGAGCCGGCCTACACCATGACGCTGGCGGCGCGACTGATCCAGCAGACCGGTGCCACGCCGCTCCTGGTGTGGGGCGAACGGCTGCCGCGCGCGCAGGGGTTTCGCGTCCACATCCAGCCCTTTCCGGAAACGCTCAGTGCCGACCTGGACACCGCCGTGGCGCAGATCAACCGCGCCATGGAAGGGCTGATCCGCCAGTGCCCTCAGCAGTACCTGTGGGGCTACGGGCGCTACAAGAAGCCACGGGACGCCGCCGCATGACGCACCCCGGCATCCTCTTCATGCGCGCGCTGTCGCACCTGCCGCTGGGCGCGGTGCGGGGCTTGGGCACGCTGCTCGGGCGCCTGCTGTTCGTACTGGCGCGGTCGCGCCGGCGGGTGGCGCTGATCAACCTGCGCCTGGCCTACCCACAGTGGAGCGAGGCAGAGCGCGTGGCGCTGGCGCGGCGCAACTTCGTCTACTTCGCGCAGGCGTTTCTGGACCGCTCGTGGCTCTGGCATGCCCACCCGGGCCTGGTGCGCCAGCGCCTGCGCATCACCGGCGCGGTGGATGATTTGACGCGCGAAGGCGCGGTGGTGATGTTTGCGCCGCATTTCTACGGCATGGACGCCGGCGGCAGCGCGGTGATGCAGCAGATCGACCGCCCCGCCTGCACCATTTATTCGACGCAGCCCAACCCGGCGCTGGACGAGTGGATGCAGGCCGGCCGCCAGCGCTTTGGCGACGCCACGCTGCTGTCGCGCACCGAAGGCGTCAAGCCCATCGTGCGCGCCCTGCGCGAGGGCAAGATGCTCTACCTGCTGCCCGACATGGACCTGGGTCCGACCGAATCGGTCTTCGTGCCGTTCTACGGCGTGCCGACGGCGACGGTGCCTTCACTGTCGCGCTTTGCCAAGCTCGGCCACGCGCGCGTGGTGCCGGTGGTCACGCGCTTGACCGACTTTGGCTACGAGGTGAAGGTGCACCCCGCCTGGCCCGACTACCCGAGCGCCGACGCCACCGCCGACGCCGCGCTGATGAACCAGCGCCTGCAGAGCCACATCGACGAGATGCCCGAACAGTATTACTGGGTGCACAAGCGCTTCAAGACGCGGCCGCCGGGCGAGGCGTCGTTTTACTGAGGGATGACCGGCGCTGGCGCGCCATGACCTCGGCCCGCGGCCATCGATGACGCACCCTGCGGGCGCATGACTTCAATCATGGCGCGGTCGCGCCGTCATCGAAGGCGAAGCCGAGGTGATGCGCCGTCAGGCGCGGTCATTGGTCATCGCCCAGAAAGCGCTGAATCGACGCCGCCACGCGCGCCGGCTGCTCATGCACCACCCAGTGAGTGGCGCGCTCGATGCGCTCCAGCTGCATCTGCGGCACCCAGCGCTCCAGGCCGCCCAGCAGCTCGGGCAGCAGGGCGCTGTCCTGCATCGCCCACAGCACCAGCGTGGGCAGCTTGACGATGAAGGCTTCGGGCGGCAATTCGAAGCCGGTCGCTGCCGCGTCGTCCTCGCGCGCCGGGCGCAGCGGCGAGACGCGGTAGTAGTTCAGCCCGCCCGTCAGGCCCGCGCCCGGGCGGCTGCCGTCGCCCGTCCACACGGCGCGGTATTGCGCGCGCAGGGCGTCGGTCATCCAGCCGGCGCCGTCGGGCAGCGCAAGGGCCTGGGCGGCGTCGCCGGGGCCGATGGCGTCGTCGGACAGCGCGGTGGCGGCCTGTTGCTGCGCAGCCGCGCCGCTGGCGCCCATCAGGTCGAAGAAGGGCCACAGGCGGGCAAAGTCGTTTTCGGCCAGCAGCGCCTCGGCGTCGGGGCGGACAAGAAAGTTCATGTACGCGCTGGCGGCCTGCTGCGCGGGGTTTTGCCGCAACTCGCGCCAGAAGGTCTGCGGGTGCGGCGAGTTGATGATGACCAGCCGCTGCATCAGCTCAGGCCGCGCGGCGGCCAGGTTCCAGGCCACGGCGCCGCCCCAGTCGTGCGCGATGAGCGCGACGAGCTGGCCCTGCGGCCCGCATTCGGCGGCGATCAGCGCGGCGATATCCTGCGCCAGGTGCTTGGCGTGGTAGGCCGACACGTCGGCGGGGCGGCTGGATTGCTCGTAGCCGCGCAGGTTGGGCGCCACGCAGCGGTAGCCGCCGTGTTCGGGCGCTGCGAAATGTGCAAGCAACTGGTCCCACGCGAAGGCGGCTTCGGGAAAACCGTGCAGGAACATCAGCACCGGCCGCCCGCGCTCGCCGGCCGAGCGGCAGCTCAAGCGCATGCCGTGCGGCAGCTCGGCGATCCAGGTGTCGATCATGATTGCTCCTTGATTTGTAGCTGCTGGCGCTTGATGGACAAGCGCCAGTGGCCTGTTTGATTCAAATAATGGGCGATGCGGCGACATCGTAGGTGCCGCGCCGGGCGCGCGCCGTCTCGCGGGTGACGATGGCATCGGGTATTCTGGGTCAAAAATGCCTCCAGCGCTTGTCTACCAAGCGCCACCAGCTCCTGAAAGGATAGTGCCATGGGCATTCGCATCGTTCGACTGGGCTCGCCGCGAGCGGCGGACGAGGGGGTGCGCATTGGCACCGTGCGGCGCCCGCCGCGCGGCGTGGCCAAGGCGCGCTTCGCCGCCGACGACTGGTACGACGTGTGGTACCCCAACCTGTCGCCGACGCCCGATGTGATGAAGCTGGCGCTGTCGACCCACAGCGAGCCGGATGCCGCCAAGGCAGACAAGGACTGGGCGTTGTTCACGCGCCTGTTCCGCAAGGAGATGGCAGAGCCCGACGCGGCACGCACGCTGGATGTGCTGGCGGCGCTGTCGCAGCAGACGAATTTTTCGGTCGGCTGTCATTGCGCCGACGAAGCCCGCTGCCACCGCTCCATCCTGCGCGCGCTGCTGGGCGAGCGCGGCGCGACATTGATCGCCTGAAGCGCTGGCCCTATCAAAAAATGAGCTGCCTGCGCTTGCCCATCAATCGCTGGCGGCCGCTTCGGCTTCAGGTGCGGCGTCTTCCACGACCTTGCGCAGCCACAGCGCCGCGTCTTCCACGCCCTGGCGCTTGAGGGCCGAAAACAGCATCACGTCGCCGCCGCCGGCCTGCAGCTTGGCGATCTGCAGCGCCTTGGCCTGCTCGGTGCGGTTGAGCTTGTCGGCCTTGGTCAGCAGGATCAAGAACGGCAAGCCTTGCTCGACGCGCGGGCGGATGACTTCGAGCAGCGCCTCGTCCAGCTCCTTGATGCCGTGGCGCGGGTCGCACAGCATCACCACGCCCGACAGGTTCTCGCGCGTGACCAGGTAGTTGGCCATCACGCGCTGCCAGCGCTGCTTGTCGGCCAGCGGCACGGCCGCGTAGCCGTAGCCGGGCAAATCGGCCAGCACGGCGTCGGTGCTGCCCTGGCGGCCGAGCGCGAACAGGTTGATGTGCTGCGTGCGGCCGGGCTTTTTCGACGCAAAGGCCAGCTGGTTCTGTTGCGTCAGCGTGTTGATGGCGGTTGACTTGCCGGCGTTGGAGCGGCCGACGAAGGCGATCTCGGGCACGTCGAGCGCCGGCAACTGGTTGAGCTGCGCGGCGGTGGTCAGAAAGCGCGCGGTGTGCAGCCAGCCCAGCGCGGCGCGCCCGGCGTCGGAGGCGGGTGTGCTGGCGTTCGGGCGGGGCGGGCGAGGGCTGGAGTCGGGCATGTCGGCGGTGGCCCGGCCGGATGCGCGGGAATCGCGTGGGAGCACGGGTGGGCCATTGTAGAATCGTGAGCTTTAGCGCCCCACGATTCCCATCTCTCCATAAGACGTCTGCCCATGAAGTCGCTTGCCGCCCTCCTGACCGCATCGCTGCTCAGCGTGCACGCCTTTGCCGCCGATGCGCCGGCAGCCCCCAAGGTCGATCTGGCCAAGGGAGCGGCGAGCTACGCCGCCGTGTGCGTGGCCTGCCATGCGGCCGACGGCAACTCCACGGTGCCGCTGCAGCCCAAGCTGGCGCAGCAGCACCCCGAGTACACCTTCAAGCAACTGCTCGAGTTCAAGAGCGGCGCCCGCAAGGATCCGATCATGCAAGGCTTTGCCGCCACGCTGAGCGAAGCCGACGCGCGCAACATCGCGTGGTGGCTGGCGTCGCAAAAGGCCAAGCCCGGTTTCGCCAAGGAGAAAGACCTGGTGATGACCGGCGAGCGCATCTTCCGCGGCGGCATTCCCGATCGCCACATTCCCGCCTGCGCGGGCTGCCACAGCCCCAACGGCGCCGGCATTCCGGCGCAATACCCGCGCCTGTCGGGCCAGCATGCCGACTACACCGTCAAGCAGATGGTGGCCTTCCGCGACGGAACGCGCGCCAACAACGCCGTGATGCAGGGCGTGGCCGCCAAGATGAACGACCGTGAGATCAAGGCGGTGTCCGACTACATTGCCGGCCTGCGCTGAGCGCGGACCGGGCTTCGTCGCCTCGTCAGCCGCGCCCGGCTTGCCGGCGCGGCTTTTGTTTTTTGGGCACCGGACGTGACCCAGGTCAAGAAAAAAGACGATCCAGTGAACCTGCACCCGACGCGCGCGCTCCAATGACGTTCGCCTCCATGCGCCCAGGCGCCCCGATGTTTCAAGACCGCGCATGACCGCCACCGACAGCACCCAAGGTTACGCCCCCCGACGCGGCTCTGAAGCCTGGCGCCGCAGCGTCGAGCTGCTGTCGTCGATGCGCTTTGCCATCGCGCTGCTCACCGTCATCTGCATCGCCTCGGTCATCGGCACCGTCATCAAGCAGCACGAACCGGCGGTCAACTACACCAACCAGTTCGGGCCGTTCTGGGCCGAGCTGTTTCTGGCCGTCAAGCTCAACGCCGTCTACAGCGCCTGGTGGTTTTTGCTGATCCTGGCGTTTCTGGTCATCAGCACGTCGCTGTGCATCGCGCGCAATGCGCCCAAGTTCATCGCCGACATGCGCACCTACAAGGAGAACATCCGCGAAGGCAGCCTGAAGGCGTTTCACCACAAGGCCCAGGGCGATTTGCCGCAGGCACCGGCCGCCGAGGCACAGCGCATCGGCCAGCTGCTGGCCACCGGCGGCTGGAAGGTGCGCCTGCAAGAGCGCGACACGCCCGCCGGCAAGGGCTGGATGGTCGCCGCCAAGGCCGGCACCGCCAACAAGATCGGCTACATCGCCGCGCACAGCGCCATCGTGCTGATCTGCCTGGGCGGCCTGTTCGATGGCGACCTGTTCGTGCGCGCGCTGACCTGGGTCGGCGGCAAGACGGTGTATTCGGGCGGCGGCCTGGTGTCCGACGTCAAGCCAGAGCACCGACTGCCGGCCAGCAACCCCACTTTTCGCGGCAACCTGGTGGTGTCGGAAGGCACGGCCTCCAGCACCGCCATCCTGGCGCAGTCCGACGGCATCCTGCTGCAAGAGCTGCCCTTCGCGGTCGAGCTGAAGAAGTTCATCGTCGAGTACTACTCCACCGGCATGCCCAAGTTGTTCGCCAGCGATATCGTGATCCACGATCTGGAAACCGGCGCCAAGCAGGATGCGCGCGTCGAGGTCAACCACCCGGCCTCGTTCAAGGGCATCAACATCTACCAGAGCAGCTTTGACGACGGTGGCTCCAGCGTCAAGCTGCGCGCGGTGCCGATGAACGGCCACGCCCAGCCGTTCGAGATCGACGGCACCATCGGCGGCGCGTCGCAAATCACCAACGGCGACGACAAGCTCACGCTCGAATTGACCGCGCTGCGCGTCATCAACGTCGAGAACCTGAGCGACGACCGGCCGGGCGCCGCATCGGGCGCCGACGTGCGCAAGGTCGATCTGGGCCACGCGCTCACGCAGCGGCTGGGCGCGGCCGACAAGACGGTGACGCAGCGCCAGTTGCGCAACGTCGGCCCCAGCATCACCTACAAGCTGCGCGACGCGGCGGGCCAGGCGCGCGAATTCCACAACTACATGCTGCCAGTGGACACCGGCGACGGCGCCGCGGTCTTCCTGCTGGGTGTGCGCAATACGCCGGCCGAGCAATTCCGCTACCTGCGCGTGCCAGCCGATGATGAAGGCAACATCGACGGCTTTGTGCGGCTGCGCGCGGCGCTGGACGACCCGGCCCAACGCGAGCGCGCGGTGCGCCGCTATGTGGCCAAGGCCGTCGATCCGGCGCGGCCGGAGCTGGGTGATCAACTGGCCGCGTCGGCCGCGCGTGCGCTGGGTCTGTTTGCCGGCGCCGAAGAGGTCAAGGGCCAGCGCGCGTCGGGCCTGCAGGCGATCTCCGACTTCATGGAAGCCGCCGTGCCCGAAGCCGAACGCGAGCGCGCCGCCGAGGTGCTGCTGCGCATATTGAACGGCAGCCTGTTCGAGCTGAACGCGCTGGCACGCGAAGGCGCGGGCCTGAAGCCCTTGCCTGAAAGCGAAGCCACCCAGCGCTACATGACGCAGGCCGTGCTGGCGCTGTCGGATGCGCCGCTGTACCCGGCGCCGATGGCCTTCGAGCTGAAGGACTTCAAGCAGGTGCAAGCCAGCGTGTTCCAGGTCGCGCGTGCACCCGGCCAGAATGTGGTCTATCTGGGCTGCCTGTTGCTGATCCTGGGTGTTTTTGCGATGCTGTACATCCGCGAGCGGCGCCTGTGGGTGTGGCTGGCGCCGGCCGGCGCCGATGGCAGCCGCGCCAGCATGGCGCTGTCGTCCAACCGCAAACTGATGGACACCGACCGCGAGTTCGACCACCTGCGCCAGAAACTGCTGCACGAGCAGCCTGAAGGAGCCAAGGCATGAACACCACCACTGCCCCCGCCAACCAAGGCGCCACGCTGACGCTGGGCGACAGTTTTCTCGCGCGCCGCACTTGGGGCGACTGGTTGTTTGCGCTGCTGGTGGTGGTGGGCGCGGTGTTCGCGTTCCAGAAGTACCACGCGGCGATGGATGTGTACGAAAAGGGCATCCTGATCGGCACCGTGCCCGTAATGATCTGGCTCGGCTGGTTCTGGCGTCCGCTGCGCACGCTGATGCTGGTGGTGGCGGCGCTGTCGCTGCTGGGCATCTGGCTGTACGACGGCGGCGACCTGCGGCGCGCCGATTCGGTGTTTTTGCTGAAGTACTTTCTCTCCAGCCAGTCGGCCATCCTGTGGATGAGCATGCTGTTCTTCATGAGCACGGCGTTCTACTGGGGCGGCATGTTCATCCGCGGCCAGCAGGATGCGCTGGAAGGTCTGGGCAGCAAGATTGCCTGGGTGGCGGTGGGCCTGGCGCTCATCGGCACCATGGTGCGCTGGTACGAAAGCCACCAGATCGGCCCCGACATTGGGCACATTCCGGTCAGCAATTTGTACGAGGTGTTCGTGCTGTTCTGCTGGCTGACGGCGCTGTTCTATCTGTATTACGAGGCGCAGTACAAGACCCGCGCCATGGGCGCCTTCGTCATGCTGGTGGTGAGCGCGGCGGTGGGCTTTCTGCTCTGGTACACGCTGGTGCGCGAGGCGCACGAGATACAGCCGCTGGTGCCCGCGCTGAAAAGCTGGTGGATGAAGCTGCACGTGCCGGCCAACTTCATCGGCTACGGCACCTTTGCGCTGGCGGCCATGCTGGGCTTTGCCTACCTGATCAAGCAGCAGGCGAATGAAACACGCTGGTACAAGCTGACGCCGATCTGGATCTTAGGCATCGCGCTGTGCTTTGTGCCGCTGGCCTTCCGCCAGCGCAACCCGGCCGAGGCGGGCGGCAGCTACTGGCTGGGCTACGCGCTGATCGCGGCGCTGATCGTCGGCGGCATTCTGCTCGGCCGCAAGCGCATCGCCGAGCGGCTGCCGAGCTTCGAGGTGCTGGACGACGTGATGTACAAGTCCATCGCCGTCGGCTTTGCTTTCTTCACCATCGCCACCGTGCTGGGCGCCCTGTGGGCCGCCGAAGCCTGGGGCGGCTACTGGAGCTGGGACCCGAAGGAGACCTGGGCCCTGATCGTGTGGCTGAACTACGCCGCCTGGCTGCACATGCGGCTGATGAAGGGGCTGCGCGGCACGGTGGCGTCGTGGTGGGCGCTGGCGGGGCTGGCGGTGACCACGTTTGCCTTCATCGGCGTCAACATGTTCCTGTCGGGGCTGCACAGCTACGGGGCGTTGTGATTTGCAGCGCGGCTCACCCATAGTCCGACGCCCCATCATCCGTTCGGGCTGAGCCTGTCGAAGCCTGCTCTCTGCCACCCAGTCCTTGGACCAGCTCAGGACGAACGGTGTTGGATTGTTTCTGGGCCTGGTTATAGAACGAAATAGGCTGCTAGCGCTTGCCAGTCAAGCGCAACCAGCTCTCTTTACGATAGCAAATCAGTTCAAGGCTTGCGCACCAGCAGCACGGTGCGGTTGAAGTCTTCGATCACCCACAACCTGCCTTGACTGTCGATGGTGGCCCCCGTCGGGCGGCCTTCGGGGCGCACCTTGGCCAAGGCGTCCCAGCCGGCCAGCAGCGGCTGCGGCGCACCGCTGGGCAAACCATCCTGGCCCAGCGGCAGCCGCATCACGCGGTGCCCGGCGGCGCGGTGGCCGTGCCAGACGGCAATGAGTTGGTTGGTGTACGCCGATCCAGCCCGCCCAGCCAGCAGTTGCAGCGGCGCGGCGTGCGCGGGCCAGATTTGCAAGGGGTTTTGCGCACGCCGGCAGTCGTAGCGCTTTTCATAGCCACGCGCGGCCACGCCTTTGCCGACGCAGTACGGCCAGCCGTAATGCTTGCTGGCCTGCAGCAGGTTCAGTTCTTCGGGCGGGGCGTTCTCGTCGCGGTAGTCGATGCTGTTCTCGCCCCGCAGCACGCGGCCATCGGGCAGCGCGAGCAGCGCCACCGAGTTGCGCAGGCCGGTGGCAAAGGGCGCGAAGCGCTTCACGCGCCAGCCGTCGGCGGCGTCCAGTTCGGCGCGGTAGACGGCGCCGCGCGGCTGCGCGCCGGCCAGTTCGGGGCAGGGCAGGGGCTGGCGCTGGTCGTCGCCCCGGCAAGCGTCGGTGACCGAGCCCATGTTGACGTACAACGCGCCGCCGGGGCCAAAGGCGATTTCCTTCAGCGGGTGCGCGCCGTCGCTGGGCAGATCGGGCAGCATCACCTCCCCCGGGCCGAGCGGCTGGCCGGCGGGCGGGATGGGCGTGCGCCAGATCTGGCCTGCTTCGCCCACCCAGGCCTGGCCATCGGGGCCAACGGCCAGACCCAGCGGGCGATCCAGCTGCTCGGCCAGCACGCGCACGCTGGCCTGGCGCGCGCCGGGTGGCAGGGTCAATTCCAGCAGCCGGCCCTTGCGCGGCTCCCACGAACCCATGTCGATCACCCACATGCGCCCCGGCGCCACTTCCAGGATGCGCCGCGGGTAACGCAGGCCTTGCCGTTCGTCGGCCACCAGTGCCACGCAATGGCCGGTGGGCACCACGCCCAGCGCCACGCGCTCGTGCGGGCCGCAACTGCCTTGCGGCGTGTAGCCGCGCGCGGCGGCGGTCAGCGGGCTCAGCAAAACGGCGAACAGGAGAGCGAAAGCGGGAACGCGCAGGGGTCTCATCGTGTCGTAGCATGGCCAAAGGGCGCCCATCGTAACGGTCGCCAGCCCCGCGTTCTGCAAGGAAAAGTCATGTTCAAGCACATCCATCAGCCCGGCCACGACCACCCGGTGCCGAGCGAAATCACGCCGCGCGCGGCCTACGAATCGCGCCGCGACTGGCTGCGCCGCGTGGCGGCGGGGGCAGCGGCCGGCGGCCTGGCCGCCTGGGCCGCGCGCGATGCGCTGGCGCAGGCCGCGCGCCCGGGCAAGCTGGCCGCGCTGCCGGGCGGCAAATCGGCGGTGGCCGGCGCGGTGACGATGGAAAAAGTCACCGACTACAAGGATGCCGCCAGCTACAACAACTTCTACGAATTCGGCACCGACAAGGCCGACCCGGCGCGCACCGCCCACACGCTGAAGACCTCGCCGTGGACGGTGGAGGTCGAGGGCCTGGTCAAGAAGCCGGGCAAGTTCGGCATCGAAGAGCTGCTCAAGCTGAGCGCGCAGGAAGAGCGCATCTACCGCCTGCGCTGCGTCGAGGGCTGGTCGATGGTGGTTCCGTGGGTCGGCTATTCGCTGGCCGAGCTGATCAAGCGCGTGGAGCCGCAGGGCAGCGCCAAGTACGTCGAATTCGTGACGCTGGCCGACAAGGCGACCATGCCCGGGCTGCGCTCGGGCGTGCTCGACTGGCCCTACACCGAGGCGCTGCGGCTCGACGAAGCCATGCACCCGCTCACGTTGCTGGCCTTTGGCATGTACGGCGAGGTGCTGCCGAACCAGAACGGCGCGCCGGTGCGGCTGGTGGTGCCTTGGAAGTACGGCTTCAAATCGGCCAAGTCGATTGTCAAGATCCGCTTTGTCGAGAAAGAGCCGCGCACGGCCTGGAACAAGGCCGCGGCCAACGAGTACGGCTTTTATTCGAACGTGAACCCCGACGTCGACCACCCGCGCTGGAGCCAGGCGACCGAGCGCCGCATCGGCGAAGACGGCCTGTTCGCCAAGAAGCGCAAGACGCTGATGTTCAACGGCTACGAGGCGCAGGTGGGGCAGCTGTACGCCGGCATGGACTTGCGCAAAAACTTCTGACTATGTTTTTTGTAGCTGCTTGCGCTGGCTGTACAAGGGCTGGCGCCTGTTTTCATTCATAGTCAAGAGGTTTCATGCGTTCGCTGTTGCTGCACCCGCTGGCCAAGCCGCTGGTCTTCGTGCTGTGCCTGCTGCCGCTGGCGTGGCTGGTTTTCGGCGCCATCAACGATCAACTGGGCGCCAACCCGGCCGAGGCGCTGATCCGCAGCCTGGGCGACTGGACGCTGCGCTTTCTGTGCCTGACGCTGGCCGTCACGCCGCTGCGCGTGCGCACCCGCACGCCGCAGCTGGCGCGCTACCGGCGCATGCTGGGCCTGTTCACCTTCTTCTATGCCTGCCTGCACCTGCTGGCCTACGGCTGGCTCGACATGGGGCTGGACATGGCCGACATCGGGCGCGACATCCTGAAGCGCCCCTTCATCCTGGTCGGCTTTGCCTGCTGGCTGCTGCTGCTGCCGCTGGCGGCCACCTCGTTCAACCGCGCCGTGCGCTGGCTGGGCGGGCGGCAATGGCAGGCGCTGCACCGGCTGGCGTACGTGATCGCGCCGCTGGCCTTGCTGCACTTTTTCTGGATGAAGAGCGGCAAGAACGACTTTGCCGAGGTGGCGGTCTACGCGCTCGTCATCGCCGCGCTTTTGCTGGAGAGGCTGGTGCGCTACTTCAAGCCCAAATCACGCGCCAGCGCTTGAGGGACAAGCGCAAGCAGCTATCAATAGTGGAGTAACTGTCAGCGCGCTACTGCTGGATGTCGGGCACATCCGGCAGCACGGGCGGTGGCGGTGTGACGGGCGCGGATGCCGCGGCGCTGGGCGCCGTGCTGCCGCCCCACACGGTCTGCGGCAGCGTGGCGCGTTGCGCGGCGGCGGGCGTTTGCGGGATGTAAAGCGGGCCCTTCTGGCCGCAACCGGCCAGCCCGGCCAGCAGCGCCAGCGCAGCCCCGGTGACTAGAATGGATCGATGCTGCAGCGCGAACGACATAGAGGCGAATTGTAATGACCGACCTGGAGTACCTTGACCACGCTGAAGGCCTGCTGCGCCGTGTGGAAGCGCAGTGCGACCGGCTGAACGAAACCACCGACGCCGACATCGACAACCAGCGCGTGGGCGGCATGATCACGCTGGCGTTTGCCGATGCGAGCCAGATCGTGATCAACCTGCAGAAACCGCTGCAGGAAGTGTGGCTGGCGGCGCGCTCGGGCGGCTATCACTACAAGTTTGTCGATGGCGCCTGGCGCGACACGAAGTCGGGTGAGGAATTCTTTGCGCGGCTGTCGCAAAGCGCGTCCGAACACGCCGGCATGGCGCTGGGTTTTACGGCCGCCTGAGCACTGGCTGCGGCGGCGCGGGGCGCCATCACCCCGCGCGCGCCGTCAGTTCTTGAACAGGTCGAGGATGCGGTTGCGCTCTTCAGACGGCGCTGCGGCAGCGCCCGCATCGGGGCTTGGCTCGGTGCTCTCCGGGCGCGGGCCCAGGCCGGCGCCGCCCAGGTTGCTGATGCCGCCGCCGCGCGCGTATTCCTCGTAATACCAGTCGCCGCCGATATTGACCACGCCTTCGGGCGGCTTGGGTTCGGACACCGGCACGCCCTTGAGCGCGGTCTGCATGAAGTTGATCCAGATCGGCAGGCTTAAGCCACCGCCGGTTTCGCGGCTGCCCAGGTTGCGCGGGGTGTCGTAACCCATCCACACGGCGGCCACCAGCGTGGGCTGGTAGCCGGCGAACCAGGCGTCAAACGAATCGTTGGTGGTGCCGGTCTTGCCGCCGATGTCGGGGCGCTTTAGCAGAGCCTGCGCCTTGGCGGCGGTGCCCGAGCGCGCCACCTCGTTCAGCATGGTGCCGGTGATGAAGGCGTTGCGGGCGTCGATGGCGCGGTTGGCCTCGCTCGGGCCGGCCGGCTGGCTTTCGACCAGCACCTTGCCGGTGTGGTCGGTCACGCGGGTGATCAGGAACGGGCTGACGCGGTAGCCGCCGTTGGCAAACACGGCAAAACCGGACGCCAGCTGCATCGGCGTGACCGCGCCGGCGCCCAGCGCCATGGTCAGGTAGGGCGGGTGCTTGTCGGCGTCGAAGCCGAAGCGCGTGACCCACTCCTGCCCGTACTGCGGCGTGATGGTTTGCAGGATGCGGATCGAGATCATGTTGCGCGAGCGGGCCAGGCCGCGCTTCATGGTCATGGGGCCTTCAAAGCCGCCTTCGTAGTTTTTCGGCTCCCACGGCTGGCCGCCGGTGACGCTGGAGTCGAAGAACAGCGGCGTGTCGTTGATCACGGTGGTGGGCGAAAAGCCTTTTTCGAGCGCGGCCGAGTAGATGAACGGCTTGAAGCTCGAGCCCGGCTGGCGCCACGCCTGCGTGACGTGGTTGAACTTGTTCTTGTCGTAGTCGAAGCCGCCCACCAGCGCCTTGACGGCGCCGTTGCGCGGATCAAGCGCGACCAGGGCGCCTTCGACCTCGGGCAACTGCGTCAGCTCCCAGTTGTCGCGGCTGTTCTTGGTCATGCGCACCACGGCACCCGGGCGAATCTTGATCGTCGGGCCTGCCTTGGGCGAAAGACCCGAGGACACCGGCCGCAGACCGTCGCCCGACACCTCGACGCTCTGGCCGCCCCGACGCATCACGGTGACCTTGCGCGCGTTGGCGTTGACCTGCGTCACGACGGCGGCGATCAGCTCGCCAGCGTCGGGGTGGCTGGCCAGCGCGTCGTCGACGGCTTCTTCGCGCTCTTTCGCGTCCTTGGGCAGCTCGATGAACTGCTCGGGGCCGCGATAGGCCTGGCGGCGGTCGTAATCGAGAATGCCGCGACGCAGCGCGGCGTAAGCGGCGTTCTGGTCGGCGGTGTTGATGGAGGTGTAGACGTTCAGGCCGCGGCTGTAGGTCTGGTCGCCGTATTGCGCGAACATCATCTGACGCACCATCTCGGCCA
>Ga0116168_1001723_pt1 | contig 15670 bp, 14 predicted proteins | sample AD_UKC129_MetaG_FD_89795 | JGI IMG/M metagenome (GOLD analysis project Ga0116168, IMG submission 89795) | Active sludge microbial communities of municipal wastewater-treating anaerobic digesters from Canada - AD_UKC129_MetaG | ecosystem: Engineered > Bioreactor > Anaerobic > Digestate | place...
ACCGTGAACGACCTGGATTTTATTGACTTAATCAGTGTGGCAGATTACACCGAAGAGTGGGAGAAGAAAAAGAAACCCATTCAAAAAAAGATAAGAAGGTATTACCTGCTTCATGAAGTGGGTATGAAAGGGTTATTCCTGTCCGCGGCAGGCGCTGTTTTGCTGCTGCAGTACACTCCCTACAGCTACCTACTCACCTTCCCGCAGTGGCTAGCAAGGTTTATCACCTCCATTCTTGCTAAATACCCTTAATTTCGCCATTAGTTTTAATCCTTCTCTGCTCCACCCTAATGGATTCCTGCTCAATCTGGCTGAAAATACATGGCTTATATGTCCTTCTGCACTGCACCCTATTACATCTTCGTCTTCGTTGTATATTTTTATCCCTTCCCAATTGTTTAGTATGTATTTCCTTGCTTCTTTTATCTTCTCTTTCTCTCTCTCTTCCTCTGCTGCCTTTATTAACTCATCAAATACCTTCTTTACTCCTTCTTTATCCCCTTCATTTATTGCTCTCCATATCTTATCCCTATACTTTGGCTCTTTTGATGTAGCTTTTAATACGTATTTGTTTAAATGATATCTGTCTAGTACAAACCTTGATTTTAATATCCATTTTAATCCCTCTTTTATCCACGGTGCCCCATCTCCTGCTATGTATATCTTCTCTATCTTCTCTTCTTTGTAATTGTCTTCTATGTAATTTGCTACATCTATCCATATGTCTTCAGCTTTCTCTCCTACATATGCTTTGTAATAGACATTCTTCAGTACGTTCCTTCCGTTTTTCTCTTCTCTACCTTCATGTATGTATACTAATCGTGGAGTTTCATCTCTCCCGTCCTGTAAAGGTACATGATCCTCGTCTGCCTCTATGTATAAAACCCTTACCTCTTTCTTCTCTTTTATTTCTCTCTTTACTTCTACTTCCCCTATTTCCCTTATTGCATTTAATACCGTCTGTTTACTTAACTCCTCTGGACATGCTTTTTTACTACTTCTCTCATATGATTCTTCTATTGCGTTTTCTACTAACTTTATCTTTACTCCCTTTTCTATCCTATCGTGCCGTCCTATCTCTAATGCATCATCCACCAAATATGTATATCTCCCATCCTCTTTAGATTTGTAATATGTCCTCTCATATTCAATATCCCCAAGGACTGTCGTTAATCTCTTTTTATCTTTCCTCTCTACTACCCATTTTTCTTTCCTTCTCTTGTCTTCTTTTATTATCCTATCTAACTCTTCAATAATTGCTTCTATTGCCCCTCTACCTAGTTTGTCCGTGAGTTCCTTTATCCTTGCTACAAGCTCTGTAATATTCATTCCTTTGTTTAACAAATCACCAAAAATTTCTACTACTTCCTCAGTGAAATTTAGAGCATTTTGTAGTATAATATCCTCAAAGATATGTTTTTTCACAAGAGACACCCCTTTCGTGTTTTTTGGTTTTCCACAATCTATTTTATCACAGGGGTTGTCTCTTGTTTTTTTCACTCAAAAAATCCTACGATAATTTTACACTATGATTTTTAAAAATTAAGAAGGAAAATGGAAATTGGTGTAGAATATTATACATACAAAACCAATACAACCATATCTTCACTGGAAATATTACATGAGGTGTTGAAGATGAGAATAACTTTAGAATTTACAGGAGAAAAAAATTTAATACTGCTCATTCATTACAATTACATAGTACAAGGACTTTTGTACGATTTGATGGGCGATACAGATTTTGCTGCTTTTCTCCACGATGTAGGTTTTCAATATGAGAAAAGAAAGTTTAAATTGTTTACATTTTCTAGAATTGAAGGGGAATTTCAAATTGTGGAGAAGCCAAAGGGTTATAAAAAGATAATAATAAAACCGCCTTTTAAATTCACAGTAGCTTCGCCTCTGGAGGAGGTAATAATTGATATTTCGAAAAACGTTTTAAAGAGAGAATACTGCCATTTTAACGGTCAAAAGTTTACTTTAAATTCTTTGAACATAGAAAACCCTCCGGTTTTCAAGGAGAAAGCCCGAATAAAATTTATTTCGCCGGTGGTAATGTATACCACTCTGAGGGATGGAGACAAAAAATATACGTATTATTATTCTCCCTGGGACGAAAAATTTTCTACATTGCTTTTGAACAACCTCATAAAAAAGTATGAGCTGGTATACAAGATAAGGCCACAAAATCCCCATTTTAAGCTCATACCCCTTGTAGAAAAAGAAGACAGAAGGTATTCTAAGATGATTAAATACAAAAATGTCTATGTAAAAGGCTGGATGGGCATATACGATGTAGAAACAACACCTGAACTTCTGGAACTTGCCTATTACACGGGCTTAGGGGCTAAAAATTCCCAAGGGTTCGGGTGTTTTGAGATAATAGGGTGAAGTAATTACTATTTAAAATAGTAACACATTACATAGAAAAATTTGAGCAATTTGGATAAAATAATTGACAAGGTGGAAGAGGGCGGAATTATCATGAAAAATCCAAACAAAAAGGAAAGGCTAAAAAAACAAAAAGAAGTTTTAATAGCGACTTTAGGAACTGAACCGCAAGTAATAACCATTGCTTTAGATGAATTGTTAAAAAAAGGGTATTCGGTTAGCAAGGTGGTTGCAATACATACCAATAATCCTAAAGTACTTGATGCATTAAAAATTTTAGATGACGAGTTTTTGAAAGGCTCCTACAACACAGAATTTATTAAAGTACCTGTAAAGGGTTATTCCCATGATGAGGTGATAGAGGATTTTCTTACAGAAGGAAGTGTAAAAGCTTTGCTAAGCACTATTTATAAAGAGATTCGAGAACTTAAGGAAAATGGTTTCACAATCCATTTTCTTATTTCAGGCGGACGAAAAATAATGGGCGTAATAGGGATGCTGGTAGCTCAGCTTTTATTTGGGGATGAAGATCGTTTATGGTATCTTATTACAGAAGGTTGGGAACCGGGGAATGAGCGCAAACTTCATCTTTCAAATGAGGAAAAAGTCTGGTTAGTGCAAATACCTGTAATACGTTGGTCAGAAGCTTCTACTTTAATGCGTACAGTAGCGGAGATAGGGGATCCTAGTGAAGTTGAGGCTTGGTATAAAAAATTGACTAAAAAAGCGGAGTTTAAGAGAAAAAAGGAATTTTTAAATCATTGGCTTACTCTAGCAGAAAGAGAGATTGTTGAGCTTGTATGTAAAGGTTACGACAATGCATCTATATCTAAGATTCTTCATAAAAAAGAGCAGACTATAGCTAATCAATTGCAAGTCATTTATGAAAAATTAAAGGAGTGGAAGGATTATCCTTCTATGAAAGTAGACCGCAATCTTCTCATTGCAGAATTTGCACCCTATTTTGCCTTAAAAGATCTAGAAGAATAACTACATATGGAGGGTTTTTGCAATGTTTCTCATAAATTTTTCACATCCTCTAACAGAGGACCAAATTCAAAAACTAGAAGAAAAATTGGGGCAAAAAATAGAACGCGTTATGGAAATAGATGCTTATATAGACCAGCAGAAACCCTTAATTCCTCAAATTGCTGAATTAGTAGATAGAGTAGGGTTTACATCTCATGAATGGCAAACAGTACCTTTTATACTAAATCCACCATCTCTCAGCATAAGCGCAGTAACTCTTTTAGCAGAAGTACATGGAAGATGTGGCTATTTCCCTCCTGTATTGCGTCTTCGACCAATAGAAGGAAGCCTTCCCCTCCAGTTTGAAGTAGCAGAGATTATTAACTTACACCAAGTGAGGGAGGAGGCAAGGAAAAGAAGGTAAAGGGAAAGAATAAACTGATGAAGTATTGGGGAGTAGGAGTGAAATCATGCAGCTTATTGTAACTTTTACTGCCCCTGGCGTGGTATCCATACCGGTGCACCACGGGCATTTATTGCAAGCCCTTATTTACAATCAGATGGACAACCCCACTATACGCCACTACCTTCATGAACACGGCTTTCTTTTAGGGAAAAGGCATTTTAAACTTTTTACCTTTTCACGCCTTCAAGGGAGAGAGCTTACATACGAAAAAGAAAGTAAAAGGTTAATCTTTACCCCACCTTTGAGGCTAGTAATTTGCTCTCCTCTTGATTTTCTCTTGCAAGAACTGGGGACAGGTTTTTTGCGTCAGGGTAAGGTGCGCATAGGGGAAGCAGTGCTGGAAGTTCAAAATATGTCTGTAGATGCACAACAGGTTTTATCTACTTTTATAAGAGTGCGTATGTTATCACCTTTGGTAGTTTACAGCACACTAGAAAAGGAGGGAGGGGATAGATACGTCTATTATTATACTCCTTTTGAAGAGCGTTTCAGCCAGTTAGTAGGAGATAATTTGAAGAAAAAATATCTTATAGTTCATGGTAACTCTCCTTATTCATTGAATTTTAATATACGCCCTTTAAGGGTCAGAGAGAAGGACTTCAAAGTTACTTATTTTAAAGACACAATAGTCAAGGGATGGATGGGAGACTATGAGCTAGAAGGTGAACCTAAGCTTCTACAACTAGCTTTGGATGCGGGTTTGGGATCTAAGAATTCTCAAGGATATGGTTGCTGTAAGATATTGGAAGAAGGGAAGACAGATAAAGGAGGTGAAAAGAGTGGCTCGAAAAAAGAATAGTTCTAAAATTTCTACTAGTTCCATAGGCAATACTCTTTCAGTACAATTAGATTTGAACTACCCAACAGGTAATTTTTGGATAGACAATGGCCTGGTTTATTTGGTCAATCACTTTGGTAGGGGAGTTTATTCTAGCGAGGATATTCTCGATCATATTAAAAAACACAATACAAATAATGGAGATTGGATTTCTCCAGTTAAGTACTTTATAAAGGTAAAACCTCAAAAACTTAAACTTAAACTCACAAAAACTAAAAATTATTGCCATTTTTGCGGGAGAGAAAACCAAGTGACTGAGATTAAAATGTGGATGTTTCCTTTTGTAGTTACTCAAGATAAATTTAGCAATTTTTATTCCCAAGTTAAAGGTAATGTCTTCCTTTGCCCCCGTTGTGCTTTGGCTGGACTGGCAGGATATTTGACTTGGTTATGGATTGCTCAAGATAAAACAGTGCATTTCTTTCTCTTCTACAGTGATTTAAAAGAGTTACAAGTCTTTCACAAAGTGGTGATAGAGGACAGCCAAATAAGTGGAGGAAAAGGTGGAAATGTAAAATTATCTTTTTACGGTCCTTACCTCCATGAGACTACCATGGCTTTACTTTTAAAATTGTTCAATTATGTGGAAGGCCAGGAGGAGGAAGACCAAATAAGCCCGGAAGGCAGGGATCTTTTAGCTAGGTTTTTAGGTGCAGAAGAAGTAGTACCTGTTACTCCTTTAACATTATATGCAGTGAGCGGTAATATTTCAGGACACCCTCCAATGCAAACTTTTGACATGAAATCTTTTCAAGAATTTTCTAGGCTCCATTTGCTTTACAAACTGTATAAAGGTTGGAAAGAAAAATTAGTCAAGGCGGACAACCCTCACAAAGCCATTGAAAACATTTTTAGACAGTTTCAAGTCAGAGAAGGCAATCAATACAATACCTTGTGGCGGGATAAGATATGCTGGGCAGTATTAGAATTCAATGATCCTTTTCCTCACATTGAGTCTTTTCTTTTTGAAGGCAGGGCTAAGGAAAAACCCCCCTCTCCTTTAGTTTGGGGGACAGAGGAGGTTTTTCAATACTATGCAAAGGAGGTATTAAATGTGGATGAGAATTTATTGAAAATTTTAAGAAGGTTTGGCTACTCGCTAGGGACAAAAGCAGAAGAAAAGAAGGATATAGGTTTGTTGTACGCTTTGCGCAATGCTAAAAACGTGGAAGAATTTCTAAAAATACTCAATGATATCCAGTTTCGTCTAGAGATTACTATACCGGAAAAGCTTCTAGAATTAGGACAAGGGGAGAGAATTGCCGGGACCTCTTGGCTTAGAGTCAAAACCCTTCTTTCTATATTTGCCATGAATAGTTATCTAAGGGCTTTATCAGGAAGTAAAAATGAAGGAGGAGAAGAATATGAACAATCAGCAGAGTAAAGCTTTAGCTTTGGGTTATCTTATAAAAGTATCTACGGGAAATATAAACGCTTCCCATACTGAAGGGAATGTAGTCATAGCTAAAAAAGTCACCTTACCTGACGGGACTTCTGTACCCTATTTTTCCGGCCAAGCAAAAAGAAGAATGCTTAGAGATAGGCTAGAAGATCTGGGATTTACCTTATCGGAAGTAGCTGCTCAGGTGAGCGGTCAGGAAGTTACCCCTCCTGTACAACCTTGGCAATATATAGATGAAGACCTCTTTGGCTATATGGACCCCAGCGGGGCGCGCCGCCGAACCTCACCTGTGCGGGTTTCTGCGGGCATAGGGATGTTTCCTTTTCAAGGGGATAGGGACTTGGGTACCCGCTCCTTTGAACGCTTTGGACAAACTGTATCTGCTGGTGGTAATATGTTTGAAACAGAGCTTTATGCCAATCTTTTTAAAGGTAATATGCTGGTAGAACTGGATCGTGTAGGTGTGTTTTCTGATCTAGAATTAGGAGATAAACCTAAAGATGTACCTACCTATTTAGAAAAAATAGAGAAGAATGGTAGAGTTTTTTATGCTTTACCTCTAGAAGAGAGAAAAAAGCGGTTGAAAGCCCTTCTTGAGGCTTTGGGGTTACTGTGGGGAGGAGGCCGTACTGCCCGCATGCTCTCAGACCTTTCCCCTCGCTTTGTAGCTTATTCTCGTCTGACTATAAAGCACCCAGTATTTCTAGAAGCTTTACAGGTTCGCTATTCTGAAAAGGGGTATGAACTGGTTTTAGAACCCTTAGAAGCTGCATTACAAAAATTTGGCGGTTATCGCCAGAATACTATCTTCGGATTAGAGAAAGGCTTTTTCTCAAATGAGGAGGAAATAAAGACTAGGTTAAGTCCTTATGGAATGGTAATTGAACTTCATCAAGCTATCCAAGAAGCCCAAAAGGATGTAGATAGCATATGAAAGCATTATGGTTAAAAGTAACAGCTCCAGTGGCCTCTTTTAGGAGGCCGCTGGACCACAACTATCAACGTACTTTACCTCACCCACCTCCTACCACTTTATGGGGTTTGGCGGGGGCAGCCCTGGGATTGTCTGATTATGAAATGTGGTCTTCTTCTTCGCCTTTAAGGGGGATAAAAGTATCAGTAGTGGCTTTAAATAAACCAGGCTTAGCACGGGATATGTGGACTTTGAGGAAAATTAAAGGGAATAAAATCGTGGAACTATCACCTTACTTCCGAGAACTCCTCTTTTACGCTCGTTATATTTTGCTGTACGGGGGTGAAGAAGAATTCCTTCAAAAACTTAAAAAAGCTTTTATGGATCCCATCTATCCCCTTTCTTTAGGAAGAGAAGACGAACTTTTAGTTTTGGAAGACATGGGAATTAGTGAAATTTTGGATGGAAAGGCGGTTTTTTCAGGGACTATTTTACCTGGCGAATTGAAACGCCTGAATTTCAAGTGGATACCTGTACCTGGAAGAGAAGTGGAGCCACCTGTAGTGGAAAATTTACCCTTGGGGTTTAAAGTAGACAAAAAAGGTGTTCGTAGTCCTTTAAATATCCAGCCATTCACTTTTCTTCCTTACGGGGTAGAAATAGAAACAAAAGATATAGAGGCTTTTACTGCTCCCCTCCTAGAAGGGAGGAATTTCACATGGATGCCAGGGATCTTCTAGCCAAACCCGATGAATCCCTGCTGGATCACCTTAAAAAAGTGGTAGAAGAAGGAAAAAAGATAGCCGAGTTTTTAAAGCTTTCTCACGAGTTACAGGAAAAAGCTCTTTTGGCATGTTTGTTTCACGATGTAGGGAAAGCTACCAAAAGTTTTCAAGCTAAAATGAAAGGAGAAAGAGGCAGGGCTTATCCCCACCCCCTGGCCTCTTTACCGTTTATAATAGCGACAGGAGTTGGTACTACCCCTTTAGGGATGGCTGCTACCGCTGCAGTGCTCACCCATCATTCTCCCTTGGGCAAAGACCTCTACAGGGGATTACAGGATAAGCCTGCCGATTATATAGAGGAAAAAACTTTAAAAGCCCTCCTCCAAGAACTATCATATTTACTCAATGAATACGGCATTGGAAAGAACTTACCAGTTTATGAGGCTTTAAAACTCATTAAGGCCTGTAAATACGCACCAGGTCTTCTATTAGAACAGAATTTTAAATTTGGAGAGGAAGTTAAAACCTTAAGACTTATGCTTAAAGAATTGCCTCCTCAGGAATATGCCGCCATAAAAACTGTTCTGATGCTGGCTGATTGGGTGGTTTCCTCCAAGAAGTTTTCTGCTAAGGATCTATTTCTCTTTGAAGGGCAAAACAAACTAAAAGCCTATCTAAGTCAAAAAAACTGGACGCTGAGAGAATTTCAGCGTAAGATTTCCCAACTTCCAGAAAAAAGGGTGTGGTTGAGGGCGCCTACAGGTACAGGTAAAACAGAAGCTTTGCTTCTTTGGACAGGAGATACCCGAAGGATAATTTATCTCTTACCTACCCAGGCTACTGCCAATGCCATGTGGAAAAGACTAAGATGCATTTACGGAGAAGATAAAGTGGGATTGGCACATGGGAGAGCTGGATACATTTTGAGAAAGGAGATAGAGGAAGAGCCTTTAGACTTTAAACTCTGGGCTTCAGTTTTTGCTAAACCTGTAGTGGTAGCCACCTTGGACCAATATCTATTAGCCCATCTTCAAGGTAGACATTGGGAAATACGCCGCACATTAGCTAAAAATTCTGTTTTAATAATGGACGAAATTCACAGTTATGATCCCTATACTTTGGGTCTCCTCAAAGCAGCTTTAGAACAAGAACCACCTTATAAATTAGCTTTGGCCAGTGCCACTTTACCTGAATTTTTAATTTCTTTGCTGGGGGAAGGTCCTCTGGTGGAAGCGGAAAAACCCCTGTGGGAAAGGAAGAGGCACAAAATTGTGTTGCATTCTACTTCTTTAGACAATTATCTTTCTCAAATAGTTGAGGAAGCTCGCAAAGGACACAAAGTTCTGGTCATTGCCAATACAGTGGCTAGAGCTCAAGAAATATATCAACTTTTGAGAAATGAAATTCCAGATTGTGACGAATCCCTTCTTCAGCTTTTACATGCTCGTTTTGCCTTTAAAGATCGCTGGGAAAAAGAGGGAAAATTACAAAACCCTTCTCCTGGAACCATATTGATATCTACCCAAATAGTAGAAGTAAGTTTAGATATTTCTTTCGATGTACTTTTTACAGAAATAGCGCCAATTGATGCTTTGGTCCAAAGATTAGGCAGGGTTAACCGGAGAGGAGAGAATCCTCCTGCTCCTGTAAATGTGTTTTTGGAATGGCATCCAGGATCAGAAAGGATTTATGGCAAAAATATCTTGGAGGCAAGTGTTGAAATTTTACAAGGTATGGAATCCGAGCCTGCTGATTGGAAATGGGTGCAGGCCACTAATGAACTTTATGAAAACCTATTTCCCAGTTCTGCTTATCAAAAAGACCTTCTAGAGGGAGAAAAAACATTGAAAGAAATACAGCACATTTTAGGTTGCTACACCATAGACCTTTCCGATGAAGAACTGCAGAAAAAATTTACTACTCGGAAAGGCCAGCTTTCTGTAGAAGTTTTGCCCTATATTTTCAAAGACGAAGTTTACTCTTTAAAAGAAGCAGGGGAATTATGGCGGTTGGTAGAGTTTTTGGTTCCAGTACCCCTATGGTGGCTGAATGCCTACTCTCAGTGGTTTTCTAAAGACGAAGATTTGGGAGTTTATTGGACAGACCTGCCTTATAATGAAAGGATAGGTTTAAGATTGCCGGGAGAAGAGGAAAGTCCTTCAGGTGCGGAGCTGTGTTAAAGGGATATGTTGGGAGGAAAAGTGCGCAGGGAGAGTTTAAACTATGTTAAAAAGGTAAATGGTAATTATAAGGAGTGTTTGTATGAGCATACCTTTTTTAACTCCCCGTGTTGTAGGGAGCATAGTCAATGCTTATATTATATGTCCTCGTAAAGCTTGGCTCATGTCCAGACAAATTTTTCCCGATGAAGATTATGTTTATCTTCACTTAGGGCGCTTGATCCAAGAGCAGAGTTACAGTCGAGAGAAAAAAGAGATTCACTTAGAGCATCTTCGCATAGATTTGGTACGAAAAGAAAGAGAAACATTAGTAATAGCTGAGGTAAAAAAATCTTCACGGGGCAAAGAAGCAGCTAGAATGCAATTAGCTTTTTATCTTTATGAATTAAAAGCCATGGGAATAGAGGCAAAAGGAGAACTTCTTTTTCCTGAAGAGAGAAGGCGGGAGGAGATGACTTTAGATGAAAAATGGGAGAAAAAGATAGAAGAAACAAAAGAGAAAATAGAAAATTTAATTCAACAGGAATTACCTCCTCCCCCTAAATATTCTTCCTATTGTAACAAGTGTGCCTACGGAGAGTTTTGTTGGGCATAAAATAGAATAATAAAAGTGAGGTGAAAAGTATTTGCAGAAAACACTTTACCTTTTTGCCAATGGCAGATTGTATAGAAAAGATAATACCATTTGCGTAGAAGGAGAAAAGGAGAAAAAATATTTTCCCGTAGAAAGTGTAAGGGATATATATGTTTTTGGAGAAGTTGATTTGAACAAAAAGTTTATAGAATTCGCCGAAGATAAAGAAATAATTTTGCATTTTTTTGGTTACTATGGTAACTATGTAGGAACTTTTTATCCTAGGGAACATTACAATTCAGGCTATATAATTTTGAAGCAAGCAGAACATTACTTAGACTCTACTAAACGTTTAGACTTAGCAAAAAGATTTGTTCAAGGTGCAGTAGCCAATATTGTACAGGTATTAAAGTATTATCAGAATCGTGGTAAAGATTTAGAAAGCTATTTGTATGCCATTTCCTCATTAGAAGAGAGTTTATCTTCGGTTTCTTCAGTGGAAGAACTAATGGCTTTAGAAGGAAATATTCGACGTTATTACTATGAAAGTTTTAACACAATACTTGATGACACCCCTTTTATTTTGAAAAACAGAAATAAGCGTCCACCTACTGATCCTCTGAATGCCCTTATTAGCTTTGGAAATTCACTGGTTTATACTAAAATTTTGACAGAAATTTATAAGACACATTTAGATCCAAGGATTGGTTATCTCCACACTACTAATTTCAGGCGTTTTACACTGAATTTAGATGTAGCAGAAATTTTTAAACCTATTTATGCCGATAGAGTACTTTTTACCCTCTTAAATAAGAATGTCATAAAAGAAGACGATTTTGAAAATCAAGGAGAAGTGTTTTTACTAAAAGAAAGAGGCAGGCGTCTTTATGTGCAAGAATTTGAAGATAAACTACAAACCACATTTTATCATCGCCGTCTTAAACGCAATGTAAGTTATCAGACTTTGATTCGATTGGAACTATATAAGATAGAAAAACATCTTATTGGAGAAGAATTATATGAACCTTTTGTGAGTAGATGGTGAGATTAAACTATTTTTTCTGCAGGAGTGGAGAAGTTATGTATGTGATTTTGGTATATGATGTAAATGTAAATAGAGTAAATAAAGTTCTAAAAACCGCTCGGCGTTATCTCACTTGGGTGCAGAATTCTGTATTGGAAGGAGAACTCACAGAAGCTACCTATCGAGCTTTAAGAAATGACCTTACTCGCATTATTGACCCTGAAGAAGATTCTGTTCTATTTTATATTTTAGGCAATACTAAATATACTAAAAGAGAACTTTTAGGGATAAAAAAAGGAGGAGAGGAATGGATATATTAAACCCTTCAAGTTTTTTTGATAAACTATGAAGAATTCTGAGACGAACGGTAATTTCAAATTTGTGATTTTCTCTTGGAGTTGTTTTTACAAAAGTTTAGGAGTTTCATCAGGAATATTTTCCAAAAATGAATTCTAAAAGTTTTTAGAAATTCACTATTATCAATAAATTCTGGTACTTTCCCATAGTCATTTTTAAACAATTCTATTTTTTCATAGGGGTAACTTTGATTTGAGTGATTTTTCTATTTTACTGTGTTTTTTGTAAATAATTTGTTGATACCAATTTTATTAAACGTATTTGAATAACAAAATATTTGTCGTCGATCCCTAATAATGCAAAAATCACTGGAGATCGACGACATTTTTATTTTTTGTTTTCATCAAGGTAATTGATTTTATTTAATAATGTGATATAATAAAAGCAAGATACTTGACAAAGTCATTATTAGAGACAAAATTTTCATCCGCTTTTTATGAGGCCTTGAACGTGTTTTTAGCCTACCTAAGAGGGATTGAAACTTGTTTATAACCTATGAATTAAACATAAACGAAAAAGTTTTTAGCCTACCTAAGAGGGATTGAAACGTACAAGTGGACATTGAGGGCAAGGTTGTTAAGGTAGTTTTTAGCCTACCTAAGAGGGATTGAAACTGGAAGTCTTTAACAATGAAGCATTTAATCCATATGGTTTTTAGCCTACCTAAGAGGGATTGAAACCTTCTAGATACCATGCAAAAAGGCTCCAGGACCTGGTTTTTAGCCTACCTAAGAGGGATTGAAACCTGTTTGGAAGCTTTTCAACAAGCACCTACGAGAAAGTTTTTAGCCTACCTAAGAGGGATTGAAACTTTTGATTTACAAGGAAGAAGCACGACGCTGATAAAGTTTTTAGCCTACCTAAGAGGGATTGAAACTTTTCATCTTTCCTTAAAATCGGGCCTGAAAATCCATGTTTTTAGCCTACCTAAGAGGGATTGAAACGAAACGCAAGAGAATGTAACCGATATGACAAAGATGTTTTTAGCCTACCTAAGAGGGATTGAAACCTTTGGACGTTTACGGGCACACCTCCGCCTCTAAGTGTTTTTAGCCTACCTAAGAGGGATTGAAACTTTGCTGTTTTTGATATATAACCCAAGCAGATAACCGGTTTTTAGCCTACCTAAGAGGGATTGAAACTCGTAGTAGCCTGGTTCTGGTGGTGGCGGTAGATTTAGTTTTTAGCCTACCTAAGAGGGATTGAAACTTATCCTCGGAATCTTCATCCCGCAACAGGTAAAATGTTTTTAGCCTACCTAAGAGGGATTGAAACTTTTGAGCTGACCGTGTACCATCGTGAGCTGAATGTGTTTTTAGCCTACCTAAGAGGGATTGAAACATCATCGCCAATGAACCTACCACCCCGAAAAATCCAGGTTTTTAGCCTACCTAAGAGGGATTGAAACTTGTTGCCCTGCTTGGTCTTGGTCGAGGCAAAACAGTTTTTAGCCTACCTAAGAGGGATTGAAACTAGTCTACAGATCCTTGATCAGTGCTGAAAGTAATGGTTTTTAGCCTACCTAAGAGGGATTGAAACAGTAGAAGAAACAGGGAATATATCTCGAATAGATAAGTTTTTAGCCTACCTAAGAGGGATTGAAACTGGCTGGCTTCCACCATGCCCAGGGTCAATGCATACTGTTTTTAGCCTACCTAAGAGGGATTGAAACTCATATTTTCCCCTCCCTCTATTATCTTTTATTTTCTCTTAATATCTTAGTTTTTCTTTAATTTTCTCATCACAACAAGAGCATCTCATGGCTTATATTACCATTTCTTACTTATCTAACCATTAAATGGGTAAGCTTAATAAACCTCATATCCTATTTCCATATTATGGCGGGATAGCTCCACTTATCTCATGGGGTTTACCCTCCCATGTCTCACTGGATCTTAGTCCTTAATTCCTTCGTTCTACCTGCCATGAGGTGGATATCATTTCTGCTCCATTGCAGGGTCTTTGCCCGTATGGTGATTATTTTTATGACAATTCCCGCTCTTGTTGTCAATATCCCATCTCTTGATTGGTTGTTTTTGTCTTATTCCTTCTTTTACCTTTTATGTCACATCGTTCACACTTTCGCTTTTCATAAAAATCAATTTCTTCTTAAGGGTCAGCTCTTTAGATGTGACTAAGTTAAAGCTGAAGAGAAGATGATTAACCCTTAATTGATTTGATAGTATGTTGGCACTTTTTATGCAGCTTCCTGTAAGCCTGGCCTCTTTATGTCCTTCATCATCTTGATTGGGTCATATTTTACTCCTTTCTTTAATATGACATAAAATATCCTTATCAGTTTGTTGCACAATACTATTAGTGATTGCTTCTTTTTTAGCGGGTTTTGCGCTCTGGTGGTGTAATATTTGTGTAGTTCACGAAATTCTTCGTTTTTTGCGACCAAGGCCATTACTGCATTAAATAGCACACTCCTCAATCGCTTCCTCCCTCTTTTACTTATTGTCGTTTCTCCTTTATGCTTACCAGAGCTATTTTCTATTAGGTTTAATCCCCCTAGTTTTTGTATCTGTTTTGGATGTTCATATTTTTCAATATCTCCTACTTCTGCAATAAAACCTGCTACTGTGTTTACTCCTATCCCTTTGATTTCTAGTAGTTCTTTAACCCCTGGTATCTCAACTATTAATTCTTCCATCTTCTTCTCTATTTCTTCAATTTGTTTTTTTAAAAATTCGTATTGTTCAATGAGAGTCTTTATCTCGTATTCCGCCATCTTTATGCCCTGCTTCTTCCCTATGCTCTCCTTAGCAGTTTCTATCAGCTTTATAGCCCTTTTTTCTCCTACCCCTCTTTGTACTTCTTTCTTCCATATCGATATTATTTCTTCAGCACTCTTTTTTGCTATCTTCTCAGGCGTTGGAAATTCTCTTAATGTGATAAGTGCTGCTTTCCCTTCCCAGTCTGAAAATACGGTGTTAAACTCTGGAAAGTATATGTCCAACCATCTTGTTATTTGATTTTTTGTCATCCCTATTTGTTTGTTCAACCTCTCTTTTATGTCCATCGCTACCCTTAATTCCGCATATACTCCTTCAGGTATTATCGGCTCTACATATCTCCCGTCTTTTACTAGCATTGCTATTGTTTTTGGGTCTTTCTTATCGCTTTTTGTGGGAGAATTGTCATCTAATTCTTTGCTCATCTTTACATGAAATGGATTAACCAATACTACCTTTATGTTATTGTCTTTAAGGTATTGGGCAAAACACAGCCAATATTGCCCTGTCGGTTCTATCCCTCCCTACTATTAGTTTGTTTTTCTTATGTCTCTCCATCAAGTCTTTTGCCCAGTTAAGAAATTTTGTCATACCTTCTCTATTGTTTTCAAATCTCAGGTATTTCCCATATTCTACTCCTCTGTAGTCAAATGCTCTGGCATAATGGCTTTCTTTTGCTATGTCTACTCCCGCAATTAATGTGTCTCCCGTTACTTGCAAAATCTTTTCATTTTGTTTATACTTCATTTTAGGTACCTCCTGTTTATTTTGATAATTCGAGGTAAGTTCTTAAACTTACACTCTGTATTTTATCAGGAGGTACTTATTTTTTCAAAGTCCATTCTCCCTTATTTTTTATTCATTACAGGAATGCTCCATGCTTTTACCCGCTTTAGGCTTGTAAAAGCCTGTAACCCAGAAGGACGAAACCTGCTTTTGTGTTATACTTTCTAACGTATGAATGTTTGTATAACCAAAGCTTTCACCTTTGATGCCGCCCACAATTTGACAAACTACAAGGGCAAGTGCGAAGCACTGCACGGCCATACTTACCGCTTGGAAGTTACTGTTTGTGGCAAACTAGGTCAGCTTG
>Ga0116168_1001725_pt1 | contig 15661 bp, 10 predicted proteins | sample AD_UKC129_MetaG_FD_89795 | JGI IMG/M metagenome (GOLD analysis project Ga0116168, IMG submission 89795) | Active sludge microbial communities of municipal wastewater-treating anaerobic digesters from Canada - AD_UKC129_MetaG | ecosystem: Engineered > Bioreactor > Anaerobic > Digestate | place...
CACCAGGTTGCGGCGGCAGGCGTCCTCACAAAAGCGCGGGCAGACCCGGCCGCAAACCGAAGGCAGCGGCATCCGCTCGCGGATCAGTTTGCCTGCGCTGATGAAATCACCGTTATTAATATGGGCGATGAAGCCTTGAATGTCGATCCCTGCCGGGCAGGCGTGTTGGCAGGGCGCGACGCAGTCGCCGCAGTGTTCCGCCATCAACAGCTCCAGGGCCATTTTCCGAAGCTGGGTAATCCCGGGGCTTTTGGTGACAACTTCCATCCCTTCCGCGACCTGCAGCGAACAGGCCGGGACTGGACGGCCGTTTACCTCCACGATACACAGGCGGCAGGCGCCGAACGGTTCTATCCTGGGATCATAGCAGAGATGGGGAATGTCTATCCCCAGCGCCAGCGCTTCCGCGAGGAAGTTTTTCCCTGCTTCTGCCGCATGTGTTTTTCCATCGATGATTATCGTTACTTTTGCCATCACTGGGCCACCCCCAAATTGGCCTCTGCCGATTTAGGCCTGCTTACCACATCGATCGCGTCAAACCTGCAGGCGGCGGCACACAAGCCGCAGCGGACGCATACTTCACTGTCAATCGTGTAGGGCTTGCGCAGCTCGCCGCTGATGGCGCCAACCGCGCAGACCTTTGCGCAAAGCCCACAGCCGCGGCAGCGGTCTGGATCAATGTGGTAGGAAATCAAGGCCTTGCACTGCCTGGCAGGGCAGTATGCTTCATCGATATGGGCCTGATATTCTTCGGCGAAGTACTGCAAGGTAGTCAGAACCGGATTGGGCATGGTCTGGCCCAACCCGCACATGGAACCGGACTTGACCGCTTCGCCGAGATTCTTGATCAAAGACAGGTCTTCGCTGGTCCCCTTGCCTGAGGTGATCCGCTCCAGGATCTCCAGCATCTTCTCGGAGCCGACGCGGCAGAAAGTGCACTTGCCGCAGGATTCGCCCCGGGCGAAGGTGAGGAAGTATTTGGCCACATCAACCATGCAGGTGTCCTCATCCATGACCAGAAGGCCGCCGGAACCCATAATCGCCCCGATGCGGCCGAGGCTCTCGTAGTCTACGGGAGTGCCGCCCAGGCTTGCGGGAATACAGCCCCCCGAAGGCCCGCCGGTCTGGATAGCCTTAAAAGCCTTTCCCGTGGAGATCCCGCCGCCAATATCGAACACGATCTCGTCGATGGTCATCCCCATGGGGATTTCCACCAGCCCGCCCCGCTTCACTTTCCCGGCGAGGGCGAATACTTTGGTGCCTTTGCTCTTTTCCGTGCCGTACTTGCTGTACGCCTCGGCGCCGCCCTGGAGGATTCTCGGCACATTGGCGTAAGTTTCCACATTGTTGATGGATGTGGGCGCTCCGAACAAACCTTTCTCACTGGGATAGGGCGGCCTGAAGCGGGGCATGCCCCGTTTGCCTTCCATAGACATGATCAGCGCCGTCTCTTCCCCGCACACGAACGCACCGGCCCCTTCCCGGATCTCCAGGGAGAAGTCAAAACCGCTGCCTTGGATATTCCCGCCGAGAAAGCCGCAGGCTTCCGCCTGCCCGATGGCGAGCCTCAGCCGTTTAATCGCCAGCGGGTACTCGGCGCGGCAGTAGATATAGCCTTTGCCGGCGCCGATGGCGTACGCGGCGATCAGCATTCCTTCGATCACCGAATGGGGATCGCTTTCCAGGATGCTCCGGTCCATGAAAGCGCCGGGATCCCCTTCGTCGGCGTTGCAGATCACATACTTGACATCGCCGGAAGCCTGGCGGGTAAGGGACCATTTCAGCCATGTGGGGAAACCTGCCCCACCCCGCCCCCGCAGCCCGGAGGCTTTGATCTCCTCGATCACTGCTTCGGGGCCGATCTCCAGCGCTTTCCGCAGGCCTTGATACCCGCCTGCCTTCAAGTAACTGGCGATATCTTCTGGGTTGATCACACCGCAGTTTTTCAGGGCAATCCGCACCTGTTTGGCAAAGTACAGGTCCATTTCCGGATCAAGGCCTGGAGCGTAGACCAGCAAATCCCGGACCGGCTCCCCGCCGGCCAGGTGCTGAGAGATGATGCGATCCACATCGCCGGGTCCCACATTGCCATATAAATACCGCTCGTGTCCATCTGTGCTCACTTCCACAAGCGGTTCGCAATAACACATTCCCAAACAACCTGTCAGAATGAGGTCTGCGTTTAGTTCCGCCTTTGACAACTGATTGGCAAACTCATCGTACACCTGCTGGGCCCCTGCGGCAATTCCGCAGCTGGCCAAGCCAACTTTGATTGTAAACCGCCTATCTGCCACGACTGTCACCACCTTTTAACTCGCGGGCCAGTTTCTGAGCCTTTTCCGCCGTCATTCTGCCGTGAATCTTGCCGTTGACGCCCACTACCGGAGCCAGGCTGCAGCAGCCCATGCACGCCACCTTATCCAGTGTGAACTTCCCGTCCTTGCTGGTAGAGCCGCATTTGGCGCCGGTGGAGGATTCAAAGGCCTCGATCACCGCGTTGGCCCCCGCCAAGTGACAGGCTGTGCCGTGACAGATCTGGATGTGGTTCTCACCGATCGGTTCAAGCCTGAATTGAGTGTAAAAAGTGACTATGCCGTACAGCTCGCTGGCGGGGATTTCTGTTAGCTCCGCCACTTTTTCGATGAACTGGGGAGACACGTAGCCTAACTGGTTTTGTATCTCCTGGAGGATTGGGATCGCGGCGCCCGAAAGATTACGGTATTTATTGACAATCTGCTCAATGGCATATGACTGCTCCGAAGTTATCCGCACCTTTGCAACTCCTTTCACAAACCTTGTGATCTTCCTTCTAGATTTAAAGGCCGTTCTCCTACTTCGATGGCGAAGATTAATGGCCAAAGTTTACCTGTCACAAGCAGACACCCGGTCTCCGGCTGGTAGGCAATACCGTTTAGGACATCGATCTGCTGATGAATCTGTGGCCCGAAACGCTCCCCAAGATAGGCGCGGAGTCCGGACAGGTTGATCCAGCCGAGGATAAAGCCGGTTTCGGGATCAATAATGGCAATTTCGTCGGTCAACCATATATTAGCATAAATAACACCATTAATGTATTCCAGTTCGTTGAGGTTTTTCACCGGGCCGGCAACGCTTTCGACCGTCACCTGCCTGACCGGCTCGAAGGTGTGGGGATCAAGGAATGTCAGTGTTGAGGAACCGTCGCTCATGATGAGGAGTTCTCCGTCGTAAGCGAGGCCCCACCCTTCGGTTGGATATGCAAAGGTGCCCAAGAGGGTGAAGGTCTCGAGATCATATACGAAACCTGTGTTTTCCTTCCAGGTCAGCTGGATGATGCGCTGATCGACGATGGCGATACCTTCGCCGAAGTACTGATCCGGCAGTGTGACCACCTGGCGGATCAACCCGTCGGCAAGCCGCACCTGCCGCAGAGATGATTGACCGTAAAGCCCTGTCCCTTCGTACAGGTAACCGTTGTGATAAACCAATCCCTGGGTGAAAGCGGAGGAATCATGGGGATAAACCGCCGCGATCTTGTAGGTGTAGGCCGTTTCAATCATGGGTTGATCATTCGTTCCCCTGCGGTGGAATAATGTAATGACTGCAGCGAACACCAGGAGCCACAGGAAAACCCTGATTATCCGAGTCATCCCGCGATTAATGGACAACAACCTCCTTGGAACGTTTTATTGATAACTTCTCCAAAACAAAAGTGATACCTCCAGTTGAAAAAGGAGATCTGCTTTCAGACGAGAAAAAGAATGTATGCCAAAGAGAGAGGTGCAGCCGTGAAAGAGAAAATTGGGATTGTTACTGACAGCACATGCGATATTCCTCAGGAACTCGTTGACGAGCTGGGAATCTCTGTGGTTCCCCTCAGGGTCTTGTATAAAGACCGGGAATACCGGGACAGGATTGACATCACTGCGGAAGAAGTCTACGCAAATATGGACAAAGAGGTGCCCACTACCTCTCTGCCGAGCATGTATGATGTTGAAGCGGCGCTTTCCACCATGAAGGCGCAAGGATGTACCCATGTGCTGATGATCCATTTGTCGTCGAGCTTTAGCGGAACGTATCAGGCGATTGAAGGTTTTGCCCGAAAGATTACGGATATGAAGGTAAAGGTCCTTGACTCCAAGTCGGTTTCCATGGGCCTCGGCTATATTGTCATCGAAGCGGCCCGGGCCATCAAGGCCCAGATGAGTTTCGACGCTGTCTGCCAACTGGCGGGGAATCTCAGGGATAAACTGCATGTCTTCTTTGTCCTTGGCACTTTGGAATACCTGAAAAGGGGCGGCCGGATCGGCAAAGTTTCGGGGACAATCGGAGAACTGTTGAACATCAAGCCGATTATCACCATAAATACCGAAGGGATTCTCACGACCTATGCCAAGGTGCGCGGGCACAAGCAGGCCTTGGACCGTCTGGTGAAGGTCGCCAAAGAGCACTTGTCCGGAGCCGCCTGCCGGGTCGCTGTCTGCAGCGGCGGGGCCGAAGAAGAAGCGGAGTACATCATCCAGCAGATCAGGAAACTCGCCAATGTGAAAGAACTGATCACATCGACTCTAAGCCCAGTGCTGGGCGTGCATTCCGGCCCCGGAACGGTAGGGTTCGCGGTTCTACCTGCGGAGTAGACACAAATACTGCGGGGGAAGCTTCTAGCTTCCCCCGCAGCCTTTATGGATAAGGGTATCGGCATAACTTGTTTATCACTGCTTCAAAAGCTCGGCGGCAACCCAGTTGATGTACTCCTCAACCGCTGTATAGCCGCTGGGCATAATCTGGTTGTGGTTGCCGTTTATGACTCCATGTTCCGCCTCCCACCAGTCGGGGATGCCGTTGTTGTTGGCATCCTTCCAGTTGGGATCGACCACTGTGCCTGTAGTGGGCGGCTGCGTCTGCGGCCAGGAGTTGACCACTTCTGTCTGCCGGTCGATGATTTTCCCTGACCCTTTTTGTACACTGTCAACCACACGGGCATCGATAAAATCCCTGGGAAATGCGCCGGCATCGGCCAAAACCAGGGTGTAAGCCTCGTGGGCCGTGTGGGTTTCGACATAAGCGGCGGGGATCTCCATGTCGTGCTTGACATAAGTGGACTTCTTCGGGCCGTCGCCGCTGACCAAAGACCATTGGTTCGACGGCACACTTCCGTTCATGGCGTTCCCTTCCCAGTACGCCTGGGCATAGGGGGCATTGTCCTTGAATGCCACGCTCGAACTGGACGAGTTTGGTCCCCGCTTATAGTAATTGCCGACAAAGTTGTACTTGGTGATTGTATCACTGTCCTCATTATTGCCGGCACTCCCACCGCCCCAGTTGTAGACCACATTATTGCGGAAATCCACTAACAGTCCGGTTGGATCCTGTTTGTAACTGGTGTAATTGCCCGGACGGGGATTGCGGCCCCGATTGTGAGCGTACAGATTATGGTGAATGGTGACACGGTTGCCATAGGCGCCGCGGATCAGTGACCCGTACCCATGATCGCCTTTTGAGTGCAGGGACCTGTTCAATGCCTCGCTGACTATACTCCACTGCACAGTGACCAGATCACTGTCCACAATCGAGAGGGTCTCGTCGATTCCCCAGCTGGCCGTCACATGATCAAGTATGACATTTTTCGCGTTGCGGATCAAGACTGCGTCGGCGCTGTCCGCTTTTTCTTTGGGGATCTTGGCATCACCCATGCGGATCCGTATATGGCGGACAATGACATTTTCAGCCCGGATCTCGAAGGGAAAGTTGGTCAAGGTGATCCCCTGCGGCGATGTCTGGCCGGCAATGGTGATGTTTCCGTTCCTTATCTGCAGCGTGGACTTAAGCTCGATAACCCCCGACACTCTAAACACAACAATCCTTGGCCCGCTGGCTTCGATCGCCGCCCGGAGGCTGCCGGGGCCGCTGTCGTTCAGATTGGTGACTATGTACACCTTGCCGCCTCTGCCTCCAGACGCTTCCGCGCCGAAACCTTCCGCTTCCGGGAAGGCCAGGACTTTGCCGGGCGGAGGAGGCGGGCCGGGATCTTGGCTGTCACCGCCGCTGTCGTTCCCTGGAGGATTGTTCGCCGGCGGATCTGCTGTCTCCCGCCAAGGCCACATGAGGCATCCTGATAATAACAATGCTAAAACCAGAAGTGGAACCAAGTACTTCGTCTTTTTCATTAACCAACTCTCCCGCTGCTGTGCTGATGTATTTGTTATTCATATTATTCGTCAATACGGCGCCGATGACCTTCGTCCTCGTTGTTACTGCGCCAGTTCGACATAGAGTGCGATGGCGTCGAGCATGCCCCCGACAAAGGATATATCGGGCAGCAGCTCGTCCTTCAGTCCGTTTTTCTTTTCATCAAACCATCCCTTTACTTGAGCGGTGATCCACTCTTTGGCTTCCGCCTCGGCGATCTCTCCTAGTGATGCACCGGCGTAAGCCACGGCCTTGCTCTCGACCTTCTCCATGATCGCCTTCGCTTTGCTCGGGTTCCACTTGGCAACGTCTTCCAGGCCTTTTTTGACAGCTTCAGCTATGGCCGTTACTTCCTCGGCCGCCGCCTTCAGGATTTCGCCGTAATCGTCGTAAACCAACGCGTAACTGGCGACACCCCAGATCATAGATTCCATGCCCACGACAGCACCGGCGACGTATTTGCCCATCTCCTTAGTGAAATTCTTAATGGCCGATTCCAGCATCGCCCCGCGCTCGCCGCTGGCCAGCACACCGATGGCGAAGAAGGTTTCGGTATCGATTTCCAGCCAGGCGGCTTCCGGGATCCCGTCTCGCATGAACGTGGCCAAGGGGAAGAACACGACTTTGTTATGAAGCTGCTCGATATGTTTTTGGATCGATTGGCTGAAGCCCGCTTCCTGCAGAATCTCCAGCGCCAGCCCTTTGTTGCCTTCATGAATCCAAAGCACCGGCACATCCTCGGGCAGGTCTTGGAACATCTCAAAAGCGCCAATGCCGTCCAGGGCTTCCGCCTCCAAAGCCGTCGCCGCCAGGCCGGATCCAAGGTTGAAGGCATGGATCGCCTCAAGTTCTCCGCTGTGGACGTCATTCGCCGCCCAGACAAGATCGATGCTGGTCCTGAGGGTTTGCCGGGCAGCATCCTTGGCCACAGCGGTTCCTGGTTGATGTTGTCAATGATGTATCGTGGTGTTTTGAAAGATTCGATATAGTAGTTTTGGAACCTGCGGGAACAGGAACCGTATTCATGCTGTATCGAGGCGGCAAGCGAAAAAACTCCATCTTGGACATCCACGATCAAACTGCGGAAATGCGACCCGTTCGATTTGGTGACAAAACCGATGTCCCGGCCCGGTTCTGGTTTGAACGTCAAGGTTTGGCCGGGAAAAACTGCTATCTCCTTAACCACAGTCAGTATATATATATCCTCGCCGAAGTACTCCCCGATCCCGGTCCACAGATAACCGGCGCTGTCCACAAGCTCACCGACTAGCAAACCCCGGGAATTCTCGACGATCTCTCCCCCCAGCGCTTCTATGTGTGCGGCAAGGCCGGCCAAAGGGTCTTCTTGCCCCTCAACCGGGACGTACAGCCGCCACCTTTCACCCCAGCCGAAGAAGGTGAACTGCTCGCCGTCGGCGTTGTAATACCAGTTGTCAACGTATCCGCCGGGGGCGTAGTCGAAGGAGACATATGCAGCCATATCCCCCAGGGGATTGATCAAAGGTGGATAGAAATCATATTCGCCATAATAGCCGTAATCATAAACATTATCAGCATATTCTTCCGCATAGAGCTCTTCCTCCTGCGGGCGTTCCGGCGGCTCCAGTTCTTGGACGACGGTGATCTCATAGTAACGGTCGGTGAAAACTTGGGCGCAGGCCCACCAAACGCCGCCCGGCCCGTCGACATTGGCGATCAGGAAATCGCCGTCGTCGACGATGATGTTGGCGCCAAGTTCCGCCAAGTATTCCCGAAATCCATCCAGGGAAGGTTCGTCCACGGCTAAGATCCAGTGATTGCCCCAAAGGTAGAACACGATTTCTTCTTGATCATAATCCCAGCTGAATTCGGTGGCGCTCAGCTGTTCTTCCACAGGATGGTATTCGACGTAGTAGTAATCACTGCGGGATGGGAGGGGGCTGATGTATGGGCGGGGGATGTTTTGGGCAGCGGTCAATCCGCTGAAACACAGTGCAGACATTAAACAGCACAGGATCAGAAAACGCAGCCGCCTGGAAATCCTAATAGTAACCTCCTCGGATGTCGGTGGCAAAATTATGAATTACAAGACGATCTTTTTTTGCTAACTGTTCGCTTTATCCTGCCACTGAAATGTTAATTATGCGGTTTGAAGAGCATTCACCAGCTAAAGAATGGAGGCATCCCGACACAAAAAAACCGCGCAGGAAGCGAAAGGCTTCCCCCGCGGTTTACGCCCAAGCTATCACTGGGCCAGAATCAGATACACCTCAATGGCATCCAGCATGCCGCCGACAAAGGATATGTCGGGCAGCAGCTCTTTCTTCTGCTCGTCGACGATGCCCTCCCAATGGGCTTTGATCCGCTCCGCAGCTTCATCCATGGCTGCGCTGCCCATATCGTTAATCCATCCTAGGGCTTTCGATTCCGCTTTTTCCATAATGCCCGCCACCTGGCGCGGATCCCACTTGGCAAGTGCATCAATGGCATTCTTGATATCATAGGCTATGTCGATGGCCTGGGCTGCGGCCGCTTCGAGGACCGCCCCATAGTCATCACACTCCAAGGAAAACGTGGCCACTCCCCAGACCATGGAGTGCATGCCCATGACTGCGCCGACCGCGTATTTGGTGAAGCTCTTCAGGTAGTTCTGCACAGCGGACTCAAGCATTGCGCCGTGCTCGCCGCTGGCCAGCACACCGATAGTGAAGTAGGTGTCAAGGTCAATCTCCAGCCAGGCGATCTCCGGGCTGCCGTCGATCGTCACTTTGGCCAAGGGGAAAGCCAAGACTTTGTTGCTGATCCCCTCCACGTACTGCTGGACGGATTTGCTGTATCCAAGTTCCTGCAGGACTTCCAGCGCTGTGTATTTGTTGCTTTCGCTAATCCAAATCACCGGCACATCATCGGGCAGGCTTTGCCACAGCTCAAAGACCCCGATTCCGCCGAGGACTTTGGCCTCCAGCACAGAAGCGGCCAAGCCTGCTCCCAAGTTGAAGGCTTTGATTGCCTGGGGATCGCCGCCGTGGACATCATTCGCCGCTGCGGCGAGATCGATGCTTGTCTTCAGTGATTGGCCAGCCGGATCCTGAGCCACCGTGACGATAATCACCCTCGGCAGATAGGTGCGGCCTATGACCACATCGAGCTTTTCCGCCAAGTCGTTTTCAATCAGAGTCTGCTCAGCCACAAAGCGGTTGATGATACTTCTGGTATACCACTTGAACACCGACAGGGAATCGGGGTTGGCTGCGCTGCCGTGCAAGGTTTCAGCAACCACCTGCAGCTGTTCAGCAGCCTCCCGCGGCAGGTCTGGTGCGTTGATCGCAATTGTATAAGCGACTTGATCGAGCGTTTGATCCTCTTGCAGCACCGTCTTGTGCCGGTATTCCTCGTTACCGTAAGTGAGCCTTATTTCCGCAGCTTTGATCTCATAATCCGCTGTGTTGATCGTATCGCCAAACTCTTTGCCGGACGCAGATTCCAGAATTACTGTGTACAGCTCGCCTCCGTCGTAGCCTGCGGGGACATACACCAGATCAACAGCATCCAAGCTCAGGTCCGTAAGCGGCAGGTCAGCTTTGAGGAGCAGATAGGACTCGGTGAAGTCCTCCTCGTCCCCACCGGCCAAGATCGCGGCGAAATCGCTGAATTGATCGCTAAAACTGCTTCCCCTGGGCACCACCGAGAGTTCTACCTCTATTTGCACTGTGATAGGAGAGGTGCGGAACTGCACATAGCGAATGGGAATCGTCACATAGTCCTGCAGTTCGGCAACATCGGCCATGAACGGAACCACAAGCAGCTTGTCCTCACCTTCGGCATGGTACTTCACGGCAGGCAAATGTTCGAGCCCTATGCTGTCCGCACTTACGCCCGCAAGCTGCGCCAAGGCCTCCCGGCCGTCGGTCAGCAGATCAACAAAGGTCTGTTCCGGTTTCATGCCCAATCGATCCAAAACGAGGATCGCCAGGTTGGCAAGATCCGCCTCAGTTCCCCATCTCTGCGTCAATACGGCCTCAGGTGCGTACCGCGGCTGCCAGGTTTCCAGCGGGTCTTTGCTCGGCACCCACCGCAGATTGCGCAGCAGGGCCATCAGCCCATCAACTGATGATATTTCCTCGAATTCCAGCATACCGGCAAGATTGACCCGGGGTGGAGCGATGCTTTCTTCTTGTTCCAATTCACCTTCGAGATCAAACAGATCACGGCGTGAAAGCTGCCCCTTCGCAGCCAGCCGCTCCTGATATGCCCCGATCTTCGCATTGACTGCCGCATCGAGTTTCTGGGCAAAGTCGATAATGCCGGAATCTGCTTTGGCCTGAGTCTTGGCCCCCAGCAGGGCTGTTTCGGTATATTCACTCTCCGGGACAGGCACATTTAGGCCTGGGAAGAGATCGGATTGGAGCGACCAGGTGTGATCCAACCCATCCGGCGGCAGCGCGAAAACGATCACGGCGCGGCGAGCCATCCCATCTTTAACAACCTTATCGCCGAACCCCAACACCAGTTCATCTGTAACGGCGCTTGGGGTTAACACATATAACACCTCGCCGTTGTCTATTTCGCCAAAGCCGCCCAATCCTTGGGAAGCGATGAGTTTGGTGATATCAAATTCGGACTCGGCACCGGCGAAGTCATCTCGGACAAGCTTGAGACAGCCATCCAGGACTGTGCCGAAGCCATCCGCATGATCGACGAATGTTACATCGGCCACTACGAAGTCGCTCCCCAACGGGCCAAAGTGCGTGATGTACCCAACCTGGTTCAGGTACAGCTCAATCCCCTCGGCGGACACTGGTTCAGCCTGGAGATCCAGGGCAATTTCGCCCTCGATCAGCGGGATGAAGAGATCATCCTGCCGCAGATCCACGAACAGCTCGCAGGGATTCGCTGCGATTTCCCGCGGGATTTCGAAAACAAAGCGCATTTTATTGAAAGACCCCGGCGCTACCATCCTGGCCTCCCCAAAGCCCAAGGGCATGCTCATGGTCGCCTCGAGGCTGATGGGGATGAAGGCGTGGCCTTTGTCAGTCTGGATCCGCAGGGAAAACACTTCCTGCGGGTTGATATCCAACAATGCCTGCACCTTTGATGTCAGATCCAGTTCCACCACCCGGAAAACATTGAGCTTGTCGGCTGCCACAGATCCGATCTGTTCCAGATCGTCCACAGCGGCAATGCGGATCTCAAACGCGTCTGACAGGCGCGTCGGCGTTTCGGCCGGGTATGTTTCCAGTGCGAACTCAGGATGGCGGCTGGCGCCGATCAAGTCAAGGGAAAAATGCCCATAGGCTGTGTCGTAAAAATGCAGCGAAGCCTGGGACAGATACTGGTCCTCAACCAAGAACACCAGCGATCCGGAAATGGGCTCGCCCGGCTTGACGGTCAGGCTCATGTCGCCGGGGAAGAGCAGGCTGTCTAAAGCCAGCCAGCTTGCCTTGGACACAGGATACATGCTGTTGTTGTTCCAGCCGAGGTATAAATGGGAACTGACACTTGGGATCAGGTAGTCTGGAACCTTGTATTCTTTCCTGCCGGGAGTCCCGCCGCTTACCCAGCTGGCAGGGTGGCTGCCGCCTGCGGCATCGACGATCACTTCCTGCGCTTCCAGGATATTCTGCAAAGATGCGCTGACTATGACATACTGCCAGCCCTGCGGAGCCATCAGGCCCTGCAGGTAATTGCTTACAGTCACTGCGCTAACCGTAAGCTCCACCGCTGTATTCGAAGCTTACACATCCAGCGGGATGAACCTGGTTTGCACATCACTTGAGATCAGGCCGTAACTTTGCAGTTCGCTAACGTCCGCCGCCGAACCGCCACTGTAAAGCGGCATGGGTGGCATTGGGCACCCGCAGGACGGTGATTTCTCCGGAGCTTACGGGAACCATCCGGGAGGTGACAAAGGTGTAGCTCGGCACGAACAAGGTCACATCCCAGTATCCGGCCGGCAGGTAAAACACATAAGATCCGTCGGCAGCCACATCGCCCACCAGCTGCTCGATATCTGGATGGAAAAAGCCGGCGTTTAGGCTGGCCTCAACCGTTATTTCAGCAGGGTCCGCCCCGACAATTTTGAGGATGCCGAGCTGTTCGCCCAGCTTCACCCGCTGCAGCGGGACAGATTCTTCCAGTGTGAAAGCTATTTGCTTTGGCGCCGATTCTTCCCGCACTTGGACCACAAAGACAGTCCTGCCCGGCAGTTGATTGATGCTGTCCAAGATGTGTATAGGTGTTTTAAAGGCTTGGATTAGGAAATACAGCTCCGACTCGTATGTGTATTCCCCATACTCAAATTCCATTGCCGCGGAAAGATCAAGCTCGCCGCCGTTTAGTTCAACAATCAAGCTTCTGAACCTTGAACCGTCAGACTCCGCTACAAAACCAAATGTTTCTTGATCCGGCCTTGAAAAAGTCAAAGTCTGGCCGGGGACGAGCAGCATTTCTTTGGCCACGCTCAGGACATAGCTGGACTCGTCATAAACTTCAGCAATCGCGGTCCAGAGATAACCTTCCTGATCAACGACTTTTCCCACCACCACGCCTGGAGAGTCCTCGACAATTTCGCCGCCAAGATCTTGAATATACTGAGCGAAGTCGGCCAAGGCATTCCTGCCATCAATGGGAACATAAAGGCGCCAGCAATCGCCCCAGCCTTTGAAGCTGATGCGTTTGCCGGCGGCGTTGTAAACGACGATATCGATGATATCCGCAGGCGCATAGTGCAGAGAGTAATAGGCATCGAGGTCTCCCAGAGGGTTGATTAGAGGCGGGACAAACTCTGCGTACTCTTCATAGCCGCTGTCAGCGTGGTCTTCGGCGGATTCATCATCATAACAGCACTCTTCGTAGTAGTCATCTTCATAATTGTCATCGTCATAGTACTCATCTTCATACTCATCTTCGTACTCGTCTTCCTCCGGCAGCTCAGGCGGGTCCAGTTCCTGAACCACAGTAACCTCGTATTGGCTGCCAAAAAGCTCGGCACATGCCCACCAGACGCCGTCGGGCCCATCAACGGCGGCGATCAGGAAGTCTCCACTGTCATAGACGATGTTTGCCGCAAGGGTGTCCAAGTGGTCTCTCAATCCATCCAGCGAAATGTCTTCCACACCAAGGGCCCAATGATTGCCCCAAACATGATAAGCCTGCTCATCTTCCTCGTCTGCCCAGCTGAATACCGTGACCTCTGTCTGCTCCTCCACAGGATAATACTCGACATAAAGGTAAGCACTGCTGGATTGGAGGGGATTGATATACGGCCGGGGAATGGTGTTGGCGTAGGTCGGCCAGATCATACAAAGCACAAGCATTACACAGTACAGTACCACAAAACGGCGCCGGCCCTGCAGCATTGGGAAACCTCCTTGTTTGTCATTGGGAATATTTTATTTTACAAGACAATCCTTTCTTATACCACTCGCAGATCTTTTCCTTCTCTTTTATATGTTAATTTTGACAACAGCAGGCAGTTTGAAAAAAACTGCCCGATGGCCCTTATACGGCTCCTTATGGCTTCTTAGAGCTCGGAAATACTCGTTGCCGGCAGGAATATGAAAAGCCGGGGCGTTAAACCCCGGCTTGCCTCCTAAAAGAGATATTTCACCGTCAGCGCCGCTTGGCTTGGGATGGAGTCAAACTTGCTCTTTTCCCCAAACGGCTGCAAAAGGCTCAGCTCCAGCTGAACTCCATCGCCCAGGCGGTGCGTCAGAGACGGCCGGATCACACCGCCCTCTTCCACAGTCCCATAGAGTACCAGCAGATCCGCAGTGGTGTCTATACCGAAGCTGTAGGACAGGCGCCCATAGAGGTAATGGGCTGGCTTAATCTCACCAGGCTCAGGTGTCTCCTTGGGCATGACATAGGGTTCCAGAAACGATCCTTGGCCCCGGTAGATGTACTGCGCCTGCACCAAAAGCCCATCACCGATATCCAGTGTATAATCCCCGCCCACCACTGCCTGGAAGTATTTCTTGTTGATGGAGAGCGGGATGCGCATTTCGAAGGGGTTCTCAGACTTCGCGAATTTTTCCGGCCCGCCGTAGGCCATCTCAGCCCACACTCCCGCGGGCCCCAAGGTGCCGGCCACAGCCATTCCGATAAACTGCTGTTGGCGGTAGGTCCCTTCCAGGCTTGGGAAGCCGGGGCCCAACACAATTTCCAGGCCGGGCAAAGGTTCGTAACCCCGGAAATAGCTGACCTGAAGATCGAAACCTTCCAGCTGTGTTTCAACCCTCAACGCCACTTCCGGATTGCCCCACCCGGGTTTTTTCGTTCCCTCGACAGCCTTGATCAGCTGTGTTCCCTGGGGATCCGCCTCCAGAATCATCTCCCGCATAAAGGTATCGATCTTCTGCGGTGTGAAGACGGGAATGACCACGCCTGAAGCAGACCAGTCAGGCGCATAGTACTCCAGACGGCCGGCCCAGACCGCGTCGCCCCGCAGGTCGCCGCTGAATAAAGCGTCGCTGCCGATGCGGCTGAAGTAGTTGGTGGGATTAAAGCCATCGGCAGTGCCCCAGCTGATCAACTGCTTGCCAACCTGCCAGTCCAAGTCCCGGAAATAACCTTTGAGCCAGAACTGATCCACGGCCGCGCTGACATCCATCCGCTTCCAGTCAATCCAGCCCTTGAGGGAGAAATGCAGCCTGCCTGACTCCATACTCTCCTCGACTGCCGCGCGGAACCCGGTGCGGGCAGTAGTGAACTCAGCAGACTTCACATCTCCATCCCACTCGACACCAAAACTGCTGTAGAACTCTCCTGTAGGCTGCGCCGCCCACACCGGCACCGCCCACAGCAGCACCAACAGCACTGCCAGAATACACAGGGTATTTTTCATCACAGTCCACCTCCCACATTCTTTCCTGTTCTAGCGGCGCAAATTGCGCACGGTGAAGATCTCCGGATCAACTTCATCCTGGCTTACCTGCGCCAGCTCCAGGATGGTCCTGGTGCCTTGGATGTTGTTGGCCATCACCACGTAGTGGGGAATGAGCTCGCCGGAAACGAGCTGGAAGCGGCTCAGGGTGAGGGTCTTGGCCAAAGTGTCCCCTGAGGCGTGGAATTCCATCTTCACCGGAACCATTTCCTCTTTCCACACCCACATGCGCACTTTCGGATACAAAGCGCCCGGACCTGCCGCTGTAAGCTCGAGGACGTAACAATCCAGCCCCTGCTCCACTTGGTCGGGCAGGCGCTCGGCGGCATAGTCGTCCTCGTATCCAAAGTTGCCCCCGATTTCATCATAGGTGAAGTCGGTGCCCATGAAGGAATCCCCAGTCATATGGGCGGCAATCCTGCGCTCCCGGCCCAAAGCGGGCAGATACAGCCACATCTGGCTTTCCCCGTCTTTTGGCCTGAGGGAAAGGAACTTGGTGCCGCGCACATCGGCTGGAGCCAGGTATTCCAGGAACTGGGCATCCCCTTCTTCCTCGTCCATTCTCACATACACCTGCAGCGAATAACTGCGCTGCGCACCCTTGGCGTTTTCAGTGATCATCGTAATCTG
>Ga0116168_1001735_pt1 | contig 15589 bp, 17 predicted proteins | sample AD_UKC129_MetaG_FD_89795 | JGI IMG/M metagenome (GOLD analysis project Ga0116168, IMG submission 89795) | Active sludge microbial communities of municipal wastewater-treating anaerobic digesters from Canada - AD_UKC129_MetaG | ecosystem: Engineered > Bioreactor > Anaerobic > Digestate | place...
GAACATGAAGGTTAAAATTGCAAACACATAGGCTGTTGTGTAATGAGAGAAGACCGTTGATATTATGAATAACAGCTTCTTATATGACCTCTTAAGGCCTGAAATCAACACTATTATTGCAAGAGAGAAAGATGGAAAAATATGAGTGCTATAAGTTGTCTACACCATCCAAGGATATAAATGAATGAAAACTGGAATATGAAGAGCAGAGAAGTGTCCGTGTTCCTGTCCTTAAGGACCCTCTGACTGATGAAGTAAACTGCAAGGGGCATTACTGCTCCAAGGAAGCCATAGTAAGACTTGAAAATGTAAGGGGCTGGTACATTCAGGATGAGCCTGTAAACAGTAGGTAGTATGGTTACACTTAAACAGGCGTTATATGCATCCTGTATTGTACCTGAAAACATCCGGTGGCCATTCATGAGTGCCCTAAAGAGGTAATACTCAATATGGATGTTCCTCCCTATAACGTAATTTGATGGAAGACCATTCATATTAGAGTGACAAGGCTATATTAAAGAGAGCGAAGGGGCATGTTAAATGATGTAACCTCTCCCTCAGGAGGGTCAAGAATATGATATAAAGAGGTGTGGGAGCAGGACTCCTAGTAGAAGCATATTGATGGAATATGTGTTCATGAGGTAACCCGAGGACTGTTATGACTGGAAACATGAAGGAGACTAATGCTAGTGAGAGGATCCCTCTTTTAAATCAAATCATGGGTCAACCTGCCATCCGTCCTGAAACGGTAACCTATTAAAAGGATTGCTATAAGTATATTCAGAGATACAAGAAGTGGTAACAGGAAATGGGTCGTGGGATTAATGGATAGGTCATGTTAAGCAGTAGTCCGGTGAAAATGAGTAGAGATAACTTAAACATATAGAAGACTTTTCAAGTAATTCAAGTTTAAGTTCCATTATCGATCAGAAGATAGCCAAGGAGAAGATTGAAGATATGAAGGGTAAAGACTGTCTTAGGAGTAGAATATTTCATCAAGACAGGTTACATTAAAAGTAAAAAAATGAAATAGATGATATCACGTCAATATTAAATATCTACTAATAACTTCAATTCAGCGTCTGAGTTATTTTTTTTGCTATAATGAAAATCACTTCCTTAAACTGTGGCCAAATCTTTGTTAGATTATTATAAAGTAATTTAATGGTCTTATTCTTAAGGTATATGGTGGATAATTCCAAAAATATACTTTTTGTAAATCAAATCCAGTCCGTTTAAGCAAATACTTTAATTCATCTGCTGTATATTCTCTATTATGTCTTTCATAAACATTTCCTTAAAAAAGTTTCTTCGGGATTTATGCTCTTCCCAGCTAAAAGGCGAATCCTGTTTGAAAGTTTAGAGAGGTTGGGAGTGGAAAGTATTAAAACACCCTCATCTCTTAAAACTTTATAAATCTCATTAAGAGCATGATGGGGGTTAAGCAGATGCTCTATAACTTCAAAAAAGACAACAAGATCAAATTCTCCTTTTTTATACGGTAATTGTTCACTATCAATATTACAAACATCTATGGGAATCGACATCCTATTCATTCTTTCTTTAAAATTTTTTCGAGTAATATAATTGACACCCCTAACATCATATCCCAGCTTTTTAAGAAAAATAGAAGCATAACCTGGTGCTGAACCAACATCCAATACTTTTGATGTAGGCTCCCAATTTGTAAAATTTAGTAATAAATTTAAACCATAAAATATCCTTTCCTTATGCAACTCATAATATTCTAATTCTTCGGGGAAAACCAGATTTTGACGAACTATTTTTTCTATGGTCTCCTCAAAATCTTTAAATTTAATTTTATCCATGATACTCCTCCGATAAATTATTATAAATCCTTTCAAGTTTATCTACGTGCTCCTTTAGTGTATACTTTTTTGCACTCTCATATGCGTTTTTTTCGAATTCCTTTAAGATAGAAGGATCCTCCAAAAGATTTTTAAGTATACGCTTAAGCTCATCTTTATCTCCCGGCTCAAACAGAAATCCATTGTAACCATCAATAACAAGTTCAGGAATCCCCCCAATATTGCTTCCAATCACTGGCGTTGAATGAGCAAAACTTTCATATACAACCATCGGCGAATTCTCATACCATATTGAAGGAACAACAGTCACATTAGCTTTATTATATGCATATTTCAACTCATCAAAACCTTTGGCATAACCCTGGAAGTTCAAGTTTTCGTTGCTTATTTTTTTTAAGGATTGTTCGTAGGGTCCTCTGCCATAGACCGTAAGAGTAGCATTATCAAGTTCATTAAAAGCCTTAATCAAGATATGAACACCTTTATGTCTGCTCAGTTCTCCAACATAGAGAATGTCAAGTTTGTCATAAGTTTTAGAATTTGAAGATTCTTCGTTAATTTCCACAAGATTTGGTAGTCTAACGGCATCACTTGAAAACCCTTCTTCTTTTAATTTTCTGATCAAGAAATCTGAAGGGGATATGAGGACGTCAACATCCACAAGGTACTTATTCAGGGTTGAATAAAAAGAGCAGATTAATGGTCTTTTTTTACATACATCCCCATCAGACCTTAAAAGGTTAGCACGTGGACATATAAGAGTGTAGTCATGGGCTGTCAAAATTATGGGAAGTCCCAATTTTCTTATATGCCGAAACAGGAGCAATGAAAGTCCCTTGAAATTATGAAAGTGAATAACGTCTGGCTTCTCATCAAGAATAATTCTGCTTATCTTATTCTTAAGTTTGAAATTAAACGTGTCAATCATGTGCCAGAGAATCTTCGACGAAAGGCTATGAGCACTCTGGTCTACAAAGTTTTCATATAACGGGTAGACATTGTAAGGGGGTAGCCTGTAAACCTTAACACCATTTGTCCACTCAACAGTTAAATAGTTAGTTTCACTCGTAGTTATAACAAATACATTGTATCCTCTCTTTACAAGTTCTTCTGCTTCTATCTGAGCAACACCAGTAGCTCCCCCAAATGCTAGTGGAGGATATAAATTAGTAACAAGGCATATTTTCATAGATTCACCACTCATCAAGTGTTTTCTGATTGCTATTTTCTAATAAAATTTTCCTATCTGTATAAAAATTGTTAAAACGGGACCTATTTGGTTTAAGTTGTTCGTTGAATAAAGTTCTTTCCTCTGGAGGCTCCTTTAGATCATGTCGTGGAAAGAACTGAATCTGCTGTTTCCTATAATAATTGTAACTACTATTCTTATTTTTAGGTGCTTTAGTAAGCCTATATACTAAGGGCTTTATTTTTTCTCCAAGGATTCTTTTATTTCGATTTTCTGGAGGATGGAAACAAGAAAAAACACTTCCCATAATAACATCCAGAAACTGGATAAAGTGAGATTCCAAAGAGTGTGACTTTTTATGGTTTGAATCTACAAAAATTATTTCATTATTATTAAATCTTATATTGTTCTCTTTACTTATTTTGTATGCGAAATGCCAAGAAAAAAGTTCATAATACTCCTGTTCACCTTTATCATGAAAGACACTGTTAACTATAATATTTGAATCATTAAAAAAATATTTAATACCAGAGAGTAAAACCGTCCTGAAAAACCTGTTATAAACGCTCATTTTCTTGTTTTTAGGATCAAATAAATCAAATTTTATCTTAAAAAGATCAAGGCCAAGGATATTAAAATATACGAGTCCTAGATTCCTCTTATTATTGTCAAGTAACATTTCAATCCATTCCTTGGCTATCCTAAACTTATAGTGATCATTAGCATCTCTATAGTGAATTTCTCTATCATGATTTTCATGTTGTCGGCATCGATTTTTGCACATCTCCTCCTTTTCTTTCCAATCACCATTCGGACACCTACAACCCATTAATTTCCTTAAAAGTTCTTCTTTTTTATTTAGAGGGACAAATAATGCACCTATATAAATCCAGTTTCTTTTCTTACCAGGCCATATTTCATCCGCGTACACATCAAGCTCTAACATCAGATAAACTCCTCTCTAACCATAGTATAATCTGGATAATATTCATCATTCCATTTTTCTCTTTTTTCATGGTATTCAATGACTTTAAATCCCAATTTTTTATAAAAAGAGATTGCACGTTTGTTATGGGCCATTACAGTAAGGTGAATTTCTCTGATCATGTTTTGATTACATAAATCAATCATTTCATGAGCAAGTTTATTACCGATACCAGATCCCCTAAATTCTTTTTTTACAAATATTCCAAAATTTCCAGCCATTCTTTGATTGTTGAGGTTTCTTATATTTGAAACAAAAACAAACCCAGCAGGACCACCATTATCCGCTACAAGGGATAAAACTGTGTATCGGGTTATTAGACCTGTGATCCTATATAAATAGTTTGAAAAAGCAAAATAAAGTATTATTAAAAAAACTGGCAAATATCTAAAAGGGAAAGGATGGAATAATATTTTGTCTTCGTCGCTGATTGACATATAAAGTCCAGTTATTGATTTAACATCTCTGAATCCCAATAGCCTTATCTGCAAGAAATTGCCTCCTCAAGGTAATTTGAAAAATTTTTTGCAATTACATTGAAATCCAAGTTTTCCTTTGCCCATTTATACCCTCTTTCACCCATCTTTTTTCTAAGATTTTCATCTGAAGCCAACCTAATCAACCCTTCAGCGAAAGCCTTAGAACTCTTCTCTTTTACAAGGATGCCATTTTTTCCATTATGAATAGTATCGGAATTAGCACCAACATCAAATGCAACCATTGGTTTTCCCATTGCAAAGGCCTCCGCCCTCAAGAAGCCCTCCCAAAGTGAACAGGTAGCATAAATATCGCACGCAGAATAGTATCTTGGAAGCTCCTCCCACGAAACCTTTCCAGTAAATATCACATCATCTTCAAGACCTTTTTTTCTTAAAATTTTCATTAAATTCTTGTAATAAACGGGGAATGTCCTTCTTCCAACAATTATTAACCTGACATCATCTATGTACTCTTTTAAAATCTGAAAGCTTTCTATTAGGCACTCTATATTTTTATGAGGAGCCACTCTCCCTACATAAAGAATGTTAATATACCCATCCATAAAATTTATAGGCCGATAATCATATTCCCTGTTGAACAATTGGAAATTAATCCCATCAAGGTAAATCTGCTCGGAATCTAATCCATAATTTTCTTTTATCCACCTTTTTACAAAAGGGCATGGAGCTATTAAACCATCAGCCTTTAAAGCTGCTATTTTATTCATCTTCCGTATTAGTTTCATGTAAAGTTTTTCATGAAACTTGACTGCTCCAAGTTTACTAGATGGAGGACCACTCCATTCCGTAACAGCAATAAATGTATCACTCCTTGATGGAAAAAAAGGTATTATGTTTGCCGGATAGTGGTGGACATTAATCGCATCAAACTTGTCAAGATGTCTCCTCAAAGAGTATGTATGAGGAATCACAGGATTAAAAACGCCATTGATCACTCGATTTTTTTTAAAAGGGAATCTTATTTCCCTAATAATTGGACTTGAATATTCACTGTTAAATGTTAATATTTCAACATCATGTTCTTCACACAATCTGCTGGCAATCTCCCATATAACCGTGTCAATTCCGCTTCCGATTATCATTGAGTGGTGGATGAAACCAATCTTCACTTTAAAACCTCCCTGATCCGTTCACATATGAATAAAATGGTATCTTCACTTATTTCAACTCCAGAAGGAAGGTTTAAACCATTGGATGAAAGTCTATCTGCAACGGGGAAGTTACCCCCCGTCTTGTAGGGTGGCATGACATTAAGTGGATAGAAGAATGCTCTGGTGTCTATCCCCCTCCTAGAAAGCTTTTCTCTAAATACTTCGCTATCAGTATCTTCCAATATAATTGAATAGGCCCAAAAGACACACTTTGCCCATGGCATTTCAGGATGAAGTGTAATCTTATTATCCTCTGCGAGATCATTTAGATTATCATGATAAACGCTGGCAATCTCCCTCTTTTTCTTAATAAATTTATCCAATTTACTAAGCTGTGCAACACCTAAAGCTGCTTGAATATTCGTCATTCTATAATTGAAACCCACCACATCATGCCAGTATCTCTTTCCAGGTTTCATTCCATGATCCCTAAGGATTATCATTTTTTCTGCGAGGTCCTCATCATCTGTAAGGCACATTCCACCCTCACCAGTTGTTATTATTTTATTTCCATAGAATGAGAAGCATGAAATATCACCAAATGTACCTACCTTTTCACTTCTATATTCGGCTCCATGAGCTTCCGCAGCATCTTCTATAACGTACAGGTCATTCTCTTCTGCTATATCTTGTATCCATGCCATGTCACAAGGGTGGCCATAAAGATGTACTGGTATTATTGCCTTTGTGTTCTTTGTGATTCTTTCCTCGATCTTCTCTGGGTCAATACACCAATAATCTGGGTGTGAATCAACAAATACTGGTTTTGCGTTGCAATACAATACCGCATTTGCAGTTGCTGCAAAGGTTAGCACTGGGACTAAAACTTCATCTCCTTTCCCGATGCCCAAGGACTCGAGGGCGAGGTGGAGTGCTGTTGTGCCATTTGATGTGCTCACTCCAAAATTGACCCCGTGATATTCTGCAAATTTTCTTTCAAATTCTTCTACAAACTTGCCCTTTGAACTTACCCATCCACTTTTGACCGCTTTAAGGACATTTTCAATTTCTTTTTCTCCAATAGATGGCTCTAGGACGGGTATCATGATCTCACCGTCCTTGTGATAAGTTTTGTTTCATTAGGGTGGTTGGGAGCATCCCATGGGAATTTTTCACCGTTCTGCCATCGCTCCCATCGATTAAGATCCTCCCTAACCATAATCTTTACAAGTTCATCAAATTTAACGCGTGGTTCCCATCCAATTTTCTCCTTTGCCCTCGTGTAGTCCCCACATAAAAAATTGACATCGATTGGACGCATGAATCTCTTATCTACCTTAACATGTTCCTGCCAATCCAATCCAACCTCATCAAAGCATCTTTCACAAAATTCCCTGACAGTATGAGTTTCCCCTGTGGCTATAACATAATCATCAGGAACTTCATGCTGGAGCATCATGTACATTGCCTCAACATAATCTGGGGCATAGCCCCAGTCCCTTTTTGCATCCAAATTTCCTAAAAGTAGCCTATTTTCAAGTCCGAGCGCTATCTTGGCGACTGCGTTAGATATTTTCCTTGTAACAAATTCTAAGCCCCGAAGAGGACTTTCATGGTTGAAGAGAATACCATTACATGCGAAAATATCATAAGCTTCGCGATAAATACGCGTAATCCAGTATCCATAAAGTTTTGCCGCTGCATAAGGGCTTGATGGTTTGAATGGTGAATTTTCGTTCAATATCTCATCGTGGCCATCTCCATATATCTCGCTACTTGATGCTTGGTAAAATTTTATTTCAGGATTATAGTGCCTTATTGCCTCTAGCATGCTTGTTACGGCAACCCCTGTAACCTGTGCCGTACCTACTGCCTGCTCAAATGATGCTCCGACAAAACTTTGTGCAGCTAGATGATATACTTCATCAGGATCAGATATTTTCAATGCTTCTAAAAGTGAAAATTCGTCTATTAAATCCGCGGATATCAAATTAATTTTATCAAAAATTCCGAGATATTGAAGTCTCCAAAAATTTGGTGTTGAAAGCCTCCTGTAGATCCCATAAACCTCATAACCTTTTTCAATAAGAAATTTAGCAAGATACGCACCATCTTGACCGGTTATACCTGTAATCAAAGCTCTTTTCATTCTAAAACCTCCAAGTATACATTTTCAGTTAATTTAACTATATTATCCCAACTATAATTCTCTGCAAACTTAATACAATCTTCTTTCATGCCTTCATGATTTTTCATCATGAAAATAATCTTTTCAGCTAAGTCTTCAGGTGTCAAATCGAAGAGAATCCCATTATTACTGGTAATAAGTTCTCTACTGGCATTTAACGGATGATCAGCCGTTATAACTGGTAAACCCGCTGCATTTGCCTCCAGCGTTACGATGCCTGCGCCCTCCCTAGAAGAAGGAAAAACGAAGACATCTGAAGATTTCATATATCTATATACATCATCATCTGATGGGACTCTACCTAAAAATTTGACTTCATATTCAAGTCCCAATTCCTCTGAAAGTTTTTTAAGATTCTTCTTTTCGGGTCCATCACCTATTATGAAACACTTAAAAGAAAAACCCCTTCTTTTAAGGATATCCATTGCCCTAAGTAGGATATCAACGTTTTTATGTTTTATTAAACGTCCCACAAAAATCAAATTTGACTTTTCACCTTTTTTTCTTAACATTCTTATCCTATCAAACTGCACACCATTAGGGACCACGTAAATTTTTCCATTATAGAAATCTAAGGTGGACTTGACATAGTTTGAAATAGTTATAACATTATCTGTAAGCTTAAAGGTTAATTTTTCAATCAATCTTCCAAAAAGACCTTTTATTTTACCAAGATATTCATACCAATATGGTCCCCAGTACTCATGAACAGTCATTATAAAAATGCTCCCCCTGATAACTGAAACCAGCTTAGAGATAAAACAAGGAAAGAAAGGGAACTGCTGACAATCTATTATATCAAATTTATTTCTTAAAAGTGGTCTGAATAAACTTAAAGAGAATTTTATTGCAGCTTTTATTGATCTTCTCCCATTAACATACATTTCCATCGGTCCACAGACCGCATGATAATTTATCCCATCAACTTCAATATCCCTGTTCCTATTCTCATTCAACCACCAGCCCACACAGTACCAGTGAACCTCATGGCCACGTTTAACAAGACCCTTCCCAATTTCATGGAGCCTCTTCTCCACACCCCCCTTGATCCATGGATATGCTCCATCATAAACCAATGCTATTCTCATCCTCAAACACCCTTCAACCTTAACCTTCCAGAAAAGAGTGCCCTGAAAATCTTAAAACCATCAAAGAGGGATGAAAGTTTAGGTTCATCAAACCTCCTCCCATAGGATATGGGAACCTCAACAATCTTAAATCCTGCTTTTGAAAATCTGGAAAACATCTCAGCTTCAAGTTCAAATCCCGGATAACTAAACCCCTCTAGAAGGAGATATTGAATGGCCTTTTTTTGTAAACTGAAGCCCATGTCACGTGCCCTTGAAACGCCCACGCCATCTGTTTCAATGTACTGGTAGTTGAAGGACCATGATCCCTTCTCTATTAACTCAGCAGTGTTATCTGTTGAACCATCATTCACAATCACAATCTCAAGGAGGTCTCTAGGATAATCCAGTTCCTCCATTGCATGGAGGCATCTTTCAAGAATATCTGCCTCATTCCTCATGGGTATAACAATCGATACCGTCCTCAAATTAAACACCTAGTAAAGTGAACCCCTGAGGAATTTCCTCCTGAGCATATATTCTATGTGCCTCCACCCATCCTTGAAGGAGTGGAGCTTGGTCTCACCACCCCTCCTCTGCCTGTAGGGTATGGGTATCTGCTTGATCTTCAGGTTCTTCTCAGAGGCTTCGATTACCATCTCTATGGCGAATTCCATTCCAGGAGCCCTTAGTTCCATCCTGTCAAGCGCCTTCCTTGTGATGGCCCTCATACCACAGTGGGTGTCCCTTATATTGTTCCTGAAGAGTATGTTGAGCATCCTTGAGAGGATAGGATTTCCTACGTACCTGTGGAGGGCTGACATGGCACCATCTTCCATCATACCATTCATCCGATCCCCGATTACAAAGTCGTAGCCATTCTCTATCTCCCTTAGGAAGTCAGGGATCATCTCAAAAGGGTAAGTGAGGTCAGCGTCACCCATCACCAGAATATCGCCCCTGGCCTCTCTGAACCCCCTCTTGTATGCGTTTCCATATCCCCTTTTATCCTCCCTGACAACCCGTGCTCCTGCATCAAGGGCCTCCCTGGCCGTTCCATCCTCTGAGGCATTGTCAACGACCAGTATCTCAACATCGTATCCCATCTCCCTGATCTTCTCCACTGGGACGGATCTTATCGTCCTCCCAACGACGCCCTCCTCATTGAGGGCTGGTATTACTATTGACACGAGCATGATAACACCATCACTACAACGTATTTTGTTGATTCCACATTTAAATAATTTCACCTTTTAATCTTGATCCAAGTACAACATCTGCATTTTCCCTTTTAAGTGCTTGTATGAGTCTGATTGAATCTTCTGGATGATAAGTTCCATCAGCATCCATCATAATCGCATATTCTGTTTTAAGACGCTTAAAGCCTGTGAAAATTGCATTAGCTTTTCCCTGCTTTTTTTCTTTTATTACTATCGCTCCTTTTTCCTCTGCAATCTCAGAAGTCCTATCAGATGAATTGTTATCAACTACTATGATCTTAGCCTTTGGATATAATTCATTTATCCTTGTAAGTAAAGCTCCTATCGATTTTTCCTCATTATAAGCTGGTATTATAAAAGTGACATCTTCTATCACTTTTGACGAGTACATATTATCTCCATGGACGCGATTTCTAACAATGGACAGACGCATATTAAAACTTTTACAAGTTTATCATTTTTATATGTTGAACATTTTTTGAAAGTAAGGGGGTGGTTCCAACATCCCCATGATTATATCCCAGTTTTTAAATCTTTTGATGCATACACATTGCAACTTCTTTTTCACCCTTGCCCCGACACTTTCAGCCTCCCGTGCCCTATTATCAGTTGTCCACAACGATTATTTCAACTTCAAAGCCTAATCGAGCTTATCCACTAGTATTGACTCTATGGTCTTGCCAACCACCCCTTCCTCATTCAACGCAGGAATAACAACAGATACCATCATCACCTTCAGACTTTAACCCTATCAACGGGAAACCCCCCAAGGGGGGATGAGAACGGAAAAATACCCTATTGATCGTGACTGGGACGACCCCCCGAAACTCCCTAGAGAATGAAACCTATTACCCTCTCCTTAGTGAAGCGAGAAACCCCCACCACCTTATCGGGTGAAGTTACTTTACAGCACCTAACGAACCAACCCCAATACTTTAAGATCATATCCCCTCATATCATCCTATTTATTATTTGGGGGGTGGATCTTCTTATTTTTTTTTTTGGTTTATATTCATTTCTTGATTTATATTTTTTCCGGTCAATGACTCCAATTTCTAGTCTTGGAATATAACCTACAAATGGGTAACTATACCGCATAAAACAAATTAGATGCACCAAAATCCTAACATGGTGTAATTTATAAGTTCCAAGTTTATTCAACTAAGAAATAATCAAAGGGGCCCCCTTAAAGTGTGGATAAGCCATTACAGGGCGACAAAAAGGGTGGCTCGCCAATAAAATACAACAGAATTAAAAAACGTAGTAGTGTCAAGTGGGAAGATCAATGACCAGAACTCCAAAAAGGGGTGGATCAATCCCGGATTCTACTCCCAGGCCATGAACCCCCCAATGGGGGCGACCATGCAAAACATGTAATAGCCCCCAACCAAGGGTCAAAAAGTTTCCCATATCAATATGGGGACAGCCACCACGCAGATAACATCAAAAAGGCTGTTTGGGGACTCATAGGGGCCTTATCCGCTACTGGGTTATTATATGCACCGTTAACAAGGAGCATCAAACATGACCAGCCACCAATAATTTTGCATGCTCTTTCCCTTTGAGCTTCCCCCAACCAGCTATGGGGGGAGCTTTTGGTTGTTCACCCCCAATCACCTTTTTTTACACATCTATTGTGTTTTGTGTTCATAAAGGCTACTTTAGAGTTTCTTTTTGCCTGTTTGGGGTGATTGGAAGACTACTTTTAAGTGGTGTGGGGATAGTTCTTGTGTCTATCATCCGCAATCTGTGTGTCGGGGGCTTGTAATCCATTTTACCCTCTTTTTCTACTGGGATTCCAGTATCTATTTTTTGGGTGTGGACTATGATGATAATGGGGGGTCTCCCTTTAGTAGTTAATTTAGGTGTTCATCTTCTCCCGATTAACTTTTCAATCTCTATGAGGGTTATCCCTGTTAATGAGAATGGTATTACAACAGCACACCATTGCAAAGGGAATGGACTAGTATTAAATACAAATTCAAGGTGGGGGACATAGATTATAAGGATCATTATAAAGATGGTTACACTGACCCCATAAATGATCCATTTATTTGAGAGGGGATCCATTTTAAAAACAGACCTTTCAGTTGATCTTGCTGTTAGAAGGTAGAATAAATGGACCATTATAACCGTTGCAAAGGTTACTGTACGGGCCTGGGGGACTGTCAGGGCCCGACTTGCAATGTAAAAAACCGAAAGACTTGAAAATGCCATTGCCATTGAGACGATACCCACCTTTTTTATGAAGATTTTGTTAATTATCTTTTCTTTAGGGTCTCTTGGAGGCTTTTTAAGCATGTCACTATCAAGTGGTTCATTTATAAGGGGCATTGCAAAGAAGATACCATCAAAGAGGTTTATCCAGAGTATCTGTAGTGGGAGGAGTGGAAGGACGCGGAAGACATCTAGGAATGATGACAGTATAATGAGGGCTTGACCACCACTGGTTGGAAGTACATATCTTCTGTATCTTCTCATAGATCTCCCTTCCCGCACTAACTGCAGTCACTATAGTTGCAAAATTATCATCTGTGAGGATGATATCAGCAGCCTCCTTTGCAACATCAGTCCCACCACCCATGGCAACACCCACATCCGCCATCTTCAATGCCGGTGCATCATTCACACCATCCCCGGTTACTGCAACAATATTGCCAAGGCTTTGAAGGGCCCTTGTTATCCTATATTTGCCCTCTGGGGGGACCCTAGCGTATACATTGTATCTACTAGCAGCCCTTTTCAATTCATCATCATCCATGGATGAGATCTCAGCACCGGTTAAACTTTTATCAACTGGGATGCCAAGGTTCGCTGCTATGGCCTCGGCGGTTTTCGCATGATCCCCTGTGATCATGATGATCCTTATACCCGCACTCTTACACTTTTTAATAGCATCTCTGGCCTTGGAGGGTCGATCATGCCCTGGAATCCCAAGAAAACCATCTCTTTAAGGTCGTTATCATCGACGGTTTCCCTGGAATGTTCCTTAAATGCGAATGCGAGGACGTGAAGTCCCTTTGAGGCGAGGTGGTTCAATTTTTTTCTAAGCTGCTGGGGGTCTATTTCCATGAGGTCATCTCTGAGTTCATAACTACACATTTCAATTATCTTTTCAGGGGCTCCTTTAACATAGATTATCTTTTGTGAGAACCGCCATGTATTTTTTCTGTGAGTCAAATGGTATCTCGTCAATCTTGTCAGCCTTCTCCAGCACACCCCCTTTATATGCTGATATGATAAGCGCCTTCTCAGTGGGGTCGCCCTGGAGTTCACCATCAGTTAATGATGCGTTGTTACAGTTAATCCCACATTCAAGTGTTAATCTGAGTGGTTCTGGGAGGTCCTCAAGTTCTGATCCATTGTATCTGATTTTACCATCTGTTTCATAGCCGCCACTTCATAGAATCCTCCCCCAGCATAGATACACTTTACTGTCATCTCATTCTTTGTGAGAGTACCGGTTTTATCCGAACATATGACTGTAACACTTCCAAGGGTCTCCACTGATGGAAGGTTCCTTACTATGGCATTTCTCCTTGCCATGTCTGCAACACCCAGGGCAAGGTTGATGGTTATTATGGCTGGCAGTCCCTCTGGTATTGCTGCAACGGCCAGGGAAGTGGATGCTAGGAAGGAGAATATGATCTCGTATCCAAATAATAGGGCGATGATGAAAATGCTGCTACGGCTATTATTGCAAGGGCTATGGAACGTGAGAAGTCATCGATTTTCTTTATGAGTGGGGTTTTCACACCCTCTCTTTGAACTACCCTTGATATTTTCCCTATTTCTGATCCTGTTGAAACAACGACTCCGGTTCCGGCGCCCTCTGTTACTAGGGTGCCGCTGAAGAGGGTGTTTTTGAATTCACCCTTATTGATATCGGATTCTGAAAGTTTCACAGGGACCTTCTCTACGGGTACGGATTCTCCGGTTAATGCCGATTCATCCACGAAGAAGTTCTTTGCCCGTATAACCCTTATATCTGCGGGTACCTTGTCACCCATTTCCAGTTTAACAATATCCCCTGGGACAAGGAGTGATGATGGTATTGATAAACTCTTATCATCTCTTATTACTTTAGTTTCTGTTTTCACGAATTTCTGGAGTGATTCCATGGCCTTTGTAGCTTTTCCCTCCTGTATGAATCCTATAAGAGAGTTTATAAATACAACTCCTATTATCACTACAGCGTCCACCCATTCACCGATGAGGATGGTGAAGACTGAAACCACGATGAGTATGTAGATGAGGAGGCTTTTAAATTGTTTGAAGAACCTGAAAACCGGGTTTTCCCTTTTAAATTTTACTTCGTTGTAACCATACCTTTCAAGTCTTGCTTTAACATCAGCTCCGGTTAAACCATTTTCTGATGTTTTAAGGGCTTTCAGGACCTCTTCAATTTCCATTTTTGAAAATTTAAACCAAGTTGGCAATGCAACACCCCAGTCTTTATTGTCTTGTATACACGTTAACAAGGACAAGAGCGAGAATATATCATATATTGTCTTGTATACACCGTAGTATATATTTGCAATTTTATTTTAGGTTTTTCAACTGTTAGAGATATTATCTAAATTGTTTGTTGTTCATCAAATTGCTAGTTTATCCTTGACAGCCACCCTCCAATAGTAAGTGGTTTCTATATCCATTAGCTATGAATGTTTTTATCGGCTATTGTGGGAGTTGAAATATTTTTTTGTGGAATATGATTGGCTTAATCTATCACCTTTAGAGGCTTTATAACCCCTTAAATGTGTATTGGACGCTCTTTGTTTCCCTCTTTTCATGATAAGTGTTTAATTTCTTCGCTTTGGTTGGTGAAAGGGTGGTTAGATTAATGTTAGAATATTCATAAAGGCCTTTTTGGGGGAATAGCCATCCAGATGGCCTCTATCTTTTAAAATTAGAATGGAGAAGGCTTATCCTGAAAACGTTATATGGTGGGCTTCTCAGCGGCCTTTAAATTTTGAAAAGAGTTTTATCGTTGTCTTTTTCCCCGGAAAAAACCAAAAGATTTATATATTATGCTAGGTGATCATGTAGTCGTACATCAAAGGACTATCCTAATACAAGTTAGGATATGGAGGCGGTAGAATTAAGCGAAAATGGATACTACCAATGCTATTACTCTTTGGCCTAGCATTGGTGTTAAATGTAAGCGACGTTTCCGCTGCAACAGATGACAATTCCACCAGTTTAGATTCGCAGGTAACGTCGCAAGTATATACGCCAAATGAAGTAAATGATGCGGCAACTAGAGTGAAAAACTTCTGTGACGCCAACCGTAGACTACCAAACTATGTGACCATCAAAAATAGCCAAGTTACAATGCCCCAATTTCTATACCTTATAACTACAGATGTTGTACAGACCAGCCAGGGGTCAGGGGCGGCTATCCCAGTTAAAGACGTGGAAGCACCTTCAAGTTCCAGTGGGACGACAAATGGCGGGTCACTGACAAAAACAGAATACTTGCAAGTGGCCCAGAACATCAAAAACATCATAGATTCAACA
>Ga0116168_1001737_pt1 | contig 15586 bp, 14 predicted proteins | sample AD_UKC129_MetaG_FD_89795 | JGI IMG/M metagenome (GOLD analysis project Ga0116168, IMG submission 89795) | Active sludge microbial communities of municipal wastewater-treating anaerobic digesters from Canada - AD_UKC129_MetaG | ecosystem: Engineered > Bioreactor > Anaerobic > Digestate | place...
CAGGCGCTATCCTGGATATCTAAGGGTCAAGCTTGACGAATATTTAAATGCTTTATTCAATATTCTAAGAGAAGACGGTTGCCATTTTATTGATATGTTCAACATAGAGGGGGTTATGGAAGATTTAAAACAGCGTCTTGATTCATCCAGTAATTTAAGGGCATCCACACGGCTAACCAATGAAATACTGTATTCCGCAGGGGTTAAATCACCTTTTGAGTTAAATGGTGAAAGGTTTAACATGGCCTCTGAACGATTCTATTACAATCAACTGAGAAAAAAACACATAATGGAGGCATTCAATTTTCTAGAAGAAGATTTTAGAAACCTGGATATTAGCATCATTGCAAATAATGAGCCTTTTACATCAGCCCTTAATTTCGTTTTACAGGGCATGACCTTATCCCGTTTCCTTCGTCTATTTAAAAATGATTTTCTAAAAGGAGAGGCAGATATTAAAGGCATTATACAGATGGTCTTTTTAATGTTAATTGTAGAATACATAGAAGATAAAATTCAGAAACGTATGAGGGTAATATATGATTCAGCACCAGTATATCGAGCGGGAAACGCTTGATATCAAAACAGAATCACTATACTGTGATAGATTAATTCATTTTTTGTATTCAACAGTAAGGGAAAATGCCCCTGCCATGTTTAAGATAATAACAGGGGCACGTTTTTCAAGTTTCATCAGTTTTTTTAGCTATGAATCCTTTCTGGGAAGAAAGATAACAAAAATTAAGCAGTTTTGTATAAAAAATGGCATAGATCTTCAAGAATGTCTTGATGACCCTAAATCATTGAGTACCCCTAAAAAAATATTTGAACGCAAAATCAGATACTGGGAGACAAGACCTATGCCCCCAGATCCAGATGTAATTGTTTCTCCAGCAGATGCCCGAGTTGTTATAGGCTCACTAAATCAAAATGACCATCTCTATATTAAAAATAAATTTTTCTCATATGAACAGCTTTTGGGCAAAGACAAGAGGTATTGGTTAGATGCCTTTAAAAAAGGAGATTATGCTATATTTCGTCTAACACCTGACAAATATCACTATAACCATATGCCTGTGTCTGGCAGGGTTGTAGATTTTTATGAGATAGACGGTATATACCACTCTTGTAATCCCAGCGTTTTGATCGCATTGGCAACGCCCCTTTCCATGAATAAAAGGGTAGTGACAATAATAGATACAGATGTTGCTGGAGGCACAAAGACAGGTCTTGTAGCTATGATTGAAGTGGCTGCGTTAATGATTGGAGATATCCTCCAGTGTTACTCAGAGGAAAGATATGAAAACCCTCAACAAATTTCAATTGGTATGTTTCTTAAAAAGGGATCCCCAAAAAGCCTCTACAGGCCTGGAAGTAGCACAGATATACTTTTGTTTCAGAAAGACAGAGTTCAATTTGCTGATGATATACTGGAACATCTTCAAAAAAGAAATATAATGAGTCGTTTTACCTTTGGATTAGAAAAGCCCCTTGTTGAAGTGGATTTGAAGGTGCGTTCATATATTGGCAAGGCAATAAGACCAACATAGCGTTGACCAACGATTTATAGGTTATTATTTACTAAAAACAAATGGAGGAAATATGAATGACTGGATGGAAAAGCTTGCATCCCAATATAAAAAGTATAGAATGCTCTATCCAAACGACAAATTGATGATTGTGTTTGATATTGACGGAACAATACTGGATATGCGCTTTCTAATTCTCCATGTATTAAAAGAGTTTGATAAAAATTATAAGACATCTCATTTTAAAAATCTCAAGATAAAAGACATTGATTTCCACGAGGACCATATCATCAAACTCTTAGACAAACTTTCTATAAATCAAGGGGATCAAAGGATCATCCTATCCCAATACGAAAGATTGCTTATTTCATCAACAGCAGTCTTAGAAGCACATCGTCCTTTTCGTGGGGTTATGGATGTGATAAGGTGGTTTCAATTACAACCACACACCTATGTTGGTTTAAATACGGGAAGACCTGAATCTCTCCGTGCCAATACACTCAATACCTTAAACAATCTTGCAAAGGAATACCGTGTTGTATTCAGAGACGACCTTTTGTTCATGAAACAAAACAATGATCAGGTTGATGTTATAAATTCTAAGTGCAAGGGCATTGAGTACTTTAAAAAAATGGGTTACCGAGTTTTTGCAGTTGTAGATAATGAACCAGAAAATCTTCATGCCATTCATCAGGCAAACGAAGAAAATGACATACTTCTTTTGCATGCCGACACAATCTTTAAATCACAAAACACAATTATATCTGGGAATGTTGCAAAAGGGAAAATCTACAGTCTTTCAAAGCTTATAACCCATAGAGATCTTCCAAAACATATTCAATTCGTGTGGCAATGGGATTATAACCCTAAAGGATTCGAGCATTTTCTCAACTCTCCTGTGCATTGGATTGAACTGGATTTACATAAATTTAAATCCGGTGTATCTGATAGGACAAATTTAAACAATTCTTCAATGCTTCATAAATATATTTTGATGCTGAAAGAACACAGTAAAAAGATAAAATTTAAAATAAACGAAAAGTTATTTCATTCAAAAGATGTAAGACACATAATTGATGAATGCGGCATAGACCATTCAAGGCTATGGTTTCATGGAGATATTAATGATCCAGGCCTTACGATGTTCAGGACATTAAGGGCTATGTATCCAGAGGCAATAATAAGCTCCCCCGTTGATATAATTTCGATATATACAGGCCGGTATGCTCTACAGGCAAAGGAGATGCTTTCTTTGTTTAAAAAATGCGGTATCAATAGGTTCTCCTTGAACTGGAGGATAAATGGAAAAAGACAGATATTTAACTTGCTTAAAAAGTGGGGGATGGAGATAGACATCTATAACACAAACAACCTTGAATCCTTTTTGCAGGCAGCCCTTCTTATGCCAGATTCCATTACCATGCATATTGATTTTACGACAAATTTCTTTGATAATGAAAAAATGATTCACCATATAGATATAATAGACGATGAAATACGCAAGACCGCATAAAATTTATTATTACAGGACATTTATTCTATGGAAAATGAACTGTTCATATTATCTCTTACCTTGATATCAGGAATACTTTTATACTTTAGATTCAAGTATCTTCCTGATGAGCAATGGCAGTTTATAGCATCCTTTCCAATTATAAAAATCGAAAACAATATCTGGAAAGGAATCAATCTCACTTACTATGGCCTCATCATTGCCTGCTCCCAGGTATTTGCCCTTTTGATGTTCATAATACTCACAGGTGCAATAGGCGTTCCCCTTTTAATGGTCATCATGATCTCCTTTGTGCTTGTCAGTCTCTGTATACTGGCATCTAAGGTATTTGCCCTTATTGTGGAAAAAAAGATGCATACATTCACTGTGGGTGGGGCCTCATTTTTCGGTATGTTCATTGCGCCTTTTGTGGTATTTGCAGTATATAAAATATCAGGCATCGATGGTGCATTTCATTTTATTTTGCCTGTTCTTGCATGTTTATCAATTGCATATTCATTCGGTGAGGGCTTTGGAAGGCTCGCCTGTATAAGTTTCGGTTGCTGTTACGGAAGGCCTGTAAAATCAACAGAAACAACTATCACTAAGTTCTTTTCAAGATATGCCTTTACTTTTTATGGAAAAACAAAAAAAATATCTTATGAAGCAGGGCTCGATGGCCACAGAGTGATTCCTGTCCAGGCAATGACATCTATCGTCTTTTTGACTACCGGAATATTTGCTACTTACTTATTTCTCACATCAAGATACCGATTATCTTTTACGATAACAATGATTATAACTCAGGTCTGGAGAATTGCTTCAGAAACAATGAGGGCAGATTATAGGGGTCAAGGAAGATTCAGCATGTATCAATTAATGGCTTTAATAACATGCTTATTTTCATTAGTACTTTCTGCGTTTTTACCAGTTGGTAAAATTAAAACACCTAATTTATTAAAAGGCATTAAATATCTATGGAATGCCGAAATCTTACTTACTATTCAGATTTTGTGGTTTTTAACGATTGTTTATTTTGGCAGAAGCAAAGTAACAGGCTCTAAAATCACATTTTATGTTGATGAAGAAAAGATATAAGTGGACTTGCCCCTGTCAAACCGGACACCCCTCTAACTTATTTTGCATATTTCTATACTCCCTCGGTGACATCATCTTAAGCCCCTTATGGGGATGATGTATGTTATAATCTTCAAACCACAAAGGCAATAATTCCATAACAGTTTTTACGGAAGAAAGATCATGGATAGAGACAATCCTTTTCATGGATAAAACGCCTACATCTTAAAGAGTTGATTGGGATGGACCTCATACTTTATTGCTACCGATGAGATGCTACTATCCGGCTACTTAAGCTTCTTCCACCATGGCTTTTTTCTGTTTAAGCAGTCCAATGCCTTCTTCTATAAACCGATGTTATGATTTCTACCGGACTCATAGTTTTTTCCTCCTCTTATCTCTTAATTATAGTAATAACTCTATGGCTATCCCGCCTCAGCGGGACAACTTATTTTGGTTAGGAGAGTGTCCGTTTTAAACGGGGGCTGGGACAGATCCGTTAAAGGTTTATGTAGGTTATATATTATCTGCATCTGAAAAGGCAGCGCAACTGACACAAAATGTGCTGGCAAAGGTTCTTTTTAATAAAAAACCTATTGTTGAAAAGCTGCATTATTTGAGAGAAGATATATTAGAGAAAGATGGTCTTCTATAAAGGCATCTGCCTCTAAATCCCTGTTTTTATAGGCAATGAATTTTACGCCTGCTGATTTTGCAGTCTCTCTGTCCACTTCAGAATCGCCGATAAAAACAACATTATCCCTTTCCAATCTAAGATTATGAATTATCTTTTCCACAGACTCAGGGTGTGGTTTTGGATTCGCCACATCGAGGGCAGTGACGACCATATCAAAGTAATTCCAGAGGTCATATCGTTCCATGATGTGTCTCATTGTAGTTGTTCTGTTTGTACTTATCGCCCTCTTAATGCCTCTTGATTTTAATATATCAAGGGTCTCGGTGAGGTTTGGTTCTATTTTTAAATATATTATAAAGTCTTTTAACTGAACACTGTTTTTTAAAAAACCTAATGCCTTTTCTTGCATTTCAGGCTCTTTAAACATGTATTTAATAGATTCGAAAACAGTGTGGGTATGGCAGTAGTTTATCTCCTCTTCTGTAAGTTCTCCTCTGCCCATTGAAACAGCTATATAGTTATAAAGCCTTTTATTAGCCTCAAGGGAATCGAACATTACACCGTCACAATCGTATATGACACATTTTATATCCCATTTGGTATTACTCATTTTTTATTCTCCTGAATTTACTCAACGATTTTTTAGTTTAATAGAAAATACAAGAAAAAGAAAGGATTATTCATCTGTCTTTACAATCCTGAATAAAATGGGACTAATTAACCTTCCCTTACATATAGGGCATTTTCCAGGGGTTGTCAGTTTATCTCTCTTTTTAAATACGAAATTACAGTGTTCGCACCGGGCAGATTCAATTATAAGCTGTCGGCCTGTCCTGTTCATCGTTTTTCTTATATGTTCTATGTGATTAGGAACATCCTTTTCAGGGATTTTAAGATAACGGGCAATTTCCCTTGCTGAAAGTGTATATTCTTCTAAAAGCGCCATTATATACCTTCTTATGGTCTCATATCTTTCTTCAGGGGCAAAGGTGTTTTTTGATGCATTTATCATCTTAATCCTCCAATCCATTTTCTAAGCCTACTGCACCCTTCTTTAAGTCTTTCAAGGCTGTTGGCATATGAAAACCTTATGTAGCTGCCTGCCCTGAAGTTTCCGAAATCATATCCCGGTGTAATAGCTACCTTTGCCTCATAAAGCACCCGTTTTACAAAATCCATGCTGTCTATACCCCATTTTTCAATCCCTGCATATATGTAGAAAGCACCCTCGGGAAGCACGGGGATATAAAAGCCCATGTCTTTTAGCTCACGCACCATAAAATCCCTTCTTTTTTTGTATGTATTTTTCATCATTTCAATATCAGCTTCAGCATCAAAAGCCTTTAAGGATGCAAACTGGGAAATAGAAGGGGAGGAGATATAGACATTCTGACCTATCTTTTGAGCAGTCCTTGTAAACCATTTAGGCACAACCATCCATCCAAGTCTCCACCCTGTCATGGCATATGTCTTAGAAAATCCATCCACTACAAAAATATCCTCTGATATGGATGCAGCGGTAAATCTTTTATCCGAATAGTTGAGGCCTGAATATATCTCATCTACGATTAGAAGTCCATCTCTCTTTAAGATTTCCTTATAAAGCCCTTTGATAGTTTTTATGTCATAAACAGAACCTGTAGGGTTAGATGGATTCGAAATAACAAGAAGGTCTGGTTTGTATTCGAGGTTTGCAATATGTTCTTCTGTTAGCATGTATGCCGTCTGTTCTGTTACAGGAATCATACAAACATTTGCCTCTACAAGATACCCGAAATTCTTGTAACAGGGATAGCCAGGGTCTGAAATAATTAAATTTTTTCCCTTCTCAAGTAAACCTAAAAATATAATGGCGAACGCACCTGAGGTGCCGTTTGTTATGATTATCCTTTCCTTTTCAATATCTATACCGTAGGTCTTAAGATAATACTCTTGTATTTTTTCCCTTAATTCAGCTAAACCGAGACTGTGCGTATAAAATGTCCTGTCCTCTTGAATTGCCTTTTGAGCCTCTTTTTTTACAATATCCGGTGTTGGAAAATCAGGTTCTCCCACCTCCATGTGGACTATGTCCTCACCCTTTGCCTCCATCTCCTTGGCAGCCTCCAGTAATTCCATTACAAAAAATGGCGTAACTTTTTCTAACCTCTTTGATATATATTTATTTTCCATAAGCACCTCGTTTTAAAGTTTTAGCTCCATCTTTTCAAGGGCAAGGAGCCTATCCCTCAGTTGAGCTGCCTTCTCAAAATCCCACCTTTTTGCTGCTTCGTTTATCTCTTTCCTCAATTTTTTTATCATTTTTGAAAATTTTTTTGGTTCTATATTCTTTTCGTCAAACTCATCTATGGGCACCGTATAATAATCCCTTTCATAAATAGAGGATAGTATGTCCACCACTGATTTTTTAATGCCCTCTGGTGTAATGTTGTTTTCTATATTATATTCCAATTGAATCCTTCTCCGTCTCTCTGTTTCTGATATGGCCCTCTCCATAGAAGGCGTTATTGTATCGGCAAACATAATAACCCTTCCATTTATATTCCTTGCTGCCCTGCCGCATGTCTGGATCAGGGATGTTTCAGACCTCAAAAAGCCCTCTTTATCAGCATCGAGTATGGCCACAAGGGAGACCTCAGGTAAATCAAGTCCTTCCCTTAATAGATTAACACCTACAAGGACATGGAACTTGCCTATCCTCAAATCCCTCACAATAGCAACGCGCTCGAGGGTATCTATATCAGAATGGAGATATTTTGCCTTAATGCCTTTATCGAGAAGGAAATCTGTAAGTTCTTCGGCAAATCTCTTGGTAAGGGTTGTAACGAGCACCCTTTCGTTTTTTAAGATCACGTGTTTTATTTCTTCTAATAAGGCATTTAACTGATTTGTAGCAGGCATAACCTCTATCTTAGGATCCATAAGACCTGTAGGCCTTATTATCTGCTCCACCACATACCCCTTTGACTGTTCAAGCTCGTATTTTCCTGGCGTTGCAGATACATATAAAACCTGATTTATCCTCTGTCTGAACTCATCGAATGTAAGGGGTCTATTGTCTAAGGCAGAGGGCAATCTGAATCCATACTCTACAAGAGTCTCTTTTCTTGACCTATCGCCCCTATACATGCCCACTAACTGAGGAATGGTAACATGACTTTCGTCAATGATTATGAGGGCATCGTGGGGTAGATAATCGATGAGCGTTGGAGGTGGTTCTCCTGGTTTTCTACCCGTTAGATGTCTTGAATAGTTTTCTATCCCCTGACAGTACCCTATCTCTTCCATCATCTCTAAGTCGTATTTTGTCCTCATCTCCAGTCTTTGTGCCTCAAGGAACTTGTTCTGAGACCTAAGAAAAGCCAGATGCTCCATGAGCTCCTGTTTTATGGATTCTATGGCTTTTTCAAGGGTATGCCTTGGTGTGACATAATGGGAAGAGGGGAAGATGGTCAATCTCTTCAATATTTCTTTTACAGAACCACTTAAGGGGTCAATGGTCAAAATGTTAATAATCCTGTCATCTTCGATGGTTATCCTGTATGCATTATCTTCTTCATAAGGGGGAAATACGTCTATGTTGGCACCCCTTACCCTGAATTTTCCCCTGTAAAAATCAATATCGTTTCTTTCATACTGGCATTCAATGAGTTTTCCAAGTAATGCCTCTCTTGTAATGCCATCTCCCTTTTCCAGGGTTATTAACATACCGTAGTATGCCTCAGGTGAACCCAATCCGTATATGCATGAAACACTGGCCACTATTATTGTATCGGGTCTTTCAAAAAGGGCATTTGTAGCAAGAAGCCTCAACTTATCAATCTCTTCGTTTATAGATGAGTCCTTTTCAATATATGTATCTGTTGATGGGATATATGCCTCAGGTTGATAATAATCATAGTAGCTTACAAAAAAATGCACCTCATTTTCTGGAAAAAGGTTTTTGAATTCACCGTATAATTGGGCTGCAAGGGTCTTATTATGAGAAATAATAAGGGTTGTTTTCTGAACACGCTCTATAACGTTTGCCATGGTAAATGTTTTACCTGAACCAGTAACGCCTAATAATACCTGATGCTTTACACCTTTTTTAATATTTTCAGAGATTTTTTCAATTGCCTGGGGCTGGTCTCCAGAAGGCTTGTAATTACTGACGAGTTTGAATCTTTTCATTGTAACATCTGCACCTATAAAAATATGATTCTAATGGATATCCTTTTAGACAACTAAAATAACATGATACAGGATTAGGAAAAAATACTCAATCCTTAAAAAGTTTTAGACAATTGACAGGTCTTATAGTTAGATGTTACATTTTTATGTGTCCTATTTAGAAATTTTTAAAAAGAAGATTTATGGTTATATATTTAAAGAGATCTTAGAAATCCTGCTCCTTTCTCTGGCGGTTTTAACCTTTATAATGGTCATAGCAAGGATCGGCCAGATAACAGATCTAATCATCAATAAAGGCGTTGAAATAAAGGACATAGTGCTACTTATAGTATATTCTTCTCCACCGTATCTTACCTTTACACTGCCCATGTCTTTTTTATTATCCACGATTGTAGTCCTTGGAAGGCTATCTACTGAAAATGAAATACTTGCCTTAAAGGCACACGGAATAAATCTCAACATGTTATATATACCTGTGGCAATACTGGGTATTGCCATAACTTTGTTCGGGATCTTGAATACCCTTTTATTTTTACCAAATAGCGGAGACCTTTTCAGAAAAAACTTAATTAATATCGTTAAAAAAGGTATCACCCTGGAAGACCGTGAAGGAATATTTACAGACAACATCCCCGGTATTGTTATTTATGTGGATAAGGTAGATATAGACAATAAAAGACTAAAAGGCGTTCTTATTTCAGACGATAGGGATAATGGGATAAAGCAGACAATCACTGCAAAGAGCGGTATTATTAACCTTGACCCGGTCACAATGGACTTAAATTTTATACTCGAAGATGGAAATCTTCACAGGTGGGAAAAGAACAAGGATATTTACAGAAACCTGTATTTTAAAGAATATCTGTTTTCAATCAATCTTGAAAAGAATATCCCTCAAAAAGTTCCTTTGAGGAAAAGACCCTATGAGATGGATATAAAAGACCTGAAAAAGGCCATGATAAATGCCAGTGCATTGGATAGATACGAATTAAACCTGGAAATATATAAAAAGTTTTCTATCCCCTTTTCATGCATATCTTTTATATTTTTAACAGTGCCCCTTGGTATTAGAAGAAGAATTGAAGGAAAGCTTTCAGGAATTGCATATAGCCTATTAATTTTTATACTTTACTATGTGCTCATGGCATTTACAGAGAATATCGGTAAAAGCCTTCAACTCCCTGCATTTTTAACTTCCTTTTTACCTAACATTATAATCTTTTTTATAGGAATATTTCTCATGAGAAATATTAACTATGAAGAATACGAGACAATATCGGAAAGAATAAGACATAGATGGAGCGTTTATCTTGAAAAAACTAAATAAATACCTCCTTAAAAATGTTTTAAAATTACTGCTTGTGACCGAACTGGCAGGGATCGTAATCTTTATTACCATAGAGTTTTTCGAGCATATGGATATTTTTACATCCACATTCAGGAATTTTTTAAATAGTATAATATATTTGTCTTTAAGGACACCTTATTATATAAATCTCATGCTGCCCCTTGCATTTTTAATATCCATGCTTGTGCTTCTCATTATAATGATAAGAAATAACGAAATCATAACATTGAGAACATCAGGTGTCAGCACCATTTCCATTATGTTACCTTTTATAGGTCTTTCTATTATCCTCGCCCTTTTTTCCTTTTCCATATCTGAATGGGTTAAACCTTTCAGTTCTCAGGCATCTGAATATATATACAGGGTTAAAATTAAAAAAGAAGAGCCCTATGTGTTTTTAAAAAACGATAAAATCTGGTTTAAGAGGGGAAACCTCATCCACAATATCGACCACTATGACCAGAAAAAAGATACTATAATAGGACTTAGTGTTATTGAGCTATCCGATGAATATGCCATTCAAAAAAAAATCGATGCCGAAAAAGGTCAGTGGTTAAATGATTCGTGGACTTTCTATAATGTAATAGAGAGAAGATTCGATAGAGAACATATTGTTGAAAAAAAAATTTATAAGGAATTAAAAGACATCATAAAGGAAAACCCATCTGTATTTAAAGTTACGGAAAGAAATCCTGAAGACATGAGCTACAGAGAATTATCAAGATACATAAAAAGATTGAAGAGGGATGGTCACGATGTGAGAAGATACCTTGTAGACCTCTATAACAAGATATCCTTTCCCTTTATAAATCTTATAATGGTTTTTGCTGCATTTTCTGTAGGTTTGAGGTATGTAAAAACAAAACACATATCAAGGGGTATTCTAACGGGCATAACATTAGGTATTCTGTATTGGTTCTTTCATCACATCTCCCTTTCCTTTGGCTATTCTGATATATTCCCCCCTGTTTTTGCCGCATGGGTTGCAAATATTTTGTTTTTTTCCTTTGGTTTGATAGGGATTGTTACTCTGAGAACATAAAAAATTATTATAATTATGAAGGCTTATCTCGATATAGAGACAGATAAAAAGGGCAATATATGCGTTATAGGTGTATATTTAGAAAGATACGGTTTTTTTCAATTAAGTGGAGAAGGGATAACACAGGATAAAATATATAAAATTACAAACCTTGCCGATACCATAGTTACCTTCAACGGTGATAATTTCGATCTACCTGTGATTAAAAAATACCTTGACCTCGATTTAAAAAAGACACATAAATCAATTGACCTTTTAAAAATAAAAAGAAAATTAGGTATCAAAGGTGGCCTTAAAGAACTGGAAAAGATGTTTGGTATTAAAAGAAAAACAGAGGGTATAAATGGATATAATGCCATGACACTATGGGAGATATACATAAAAAAAGGAAGGTTAGATGCCTTGAATCTTCTTCTCCAGTACAATCGGGAGGATGTTTTAAATCTTATACCCCTTGAGAGGATCCTTTTAGAGCAATTAGGAGGTGTATTGATATGATAGAGGTATTCGAATTAAAGTCCGGCAATAACACCATAAAAGGTATAATGGACATTCCTGACGGAAAAGGCATATTTCCATGCATAATTTTATCCCATGGCCTTGTAAGTTCAAAGGAGAGTTCAAAATACATTGCCCTTTCAGAGGCCTTTAGAATGGTAAATATTGCTACATGTAGATTCGATTATCACGGATGCGGTGAAAGTTCTGGAAAGATAGAAGATACAACGCTGACAATAAGACTCGATAACTTAAATACCGTAACAGAATTTGTTTTTAAACATGGGGCAATAGATAAGGATAGGATAGGTTTACTGGGAAGTAGTTTCGGCGGGGTAACAAGTATTATTAAGGCCGCCAGGGATAAAAGAATAAAGTGCGTCTCTTTCTGGGCAACACCCTATAAATTAGAAAAAAGGGAAGATGAAGACATATCGGGCATAAAGTTTAATGATGAAATCTTTAGAGATTTTTCAAAATACAACATCCTCTCTGAAGCAAATGGGGTCTCCTGCGCCCTTGGCATTCATGGGGATTCAGATGATGTCGTGCCCTATGAGGAAGGTATCGAGATCTTTAAACATATGAGGGAACCAAAGAGATTTGAACTTATAGAAGGGGCAGACCATATATTTTCAGATTTTGCCCACAGACAGAGGGCGATAGAACTGTCAGTCCGCTGGTTTATGCATTTCTTCTTTAAATAACGGGCTATCCTCTTTGTGTTTTTTTTCCCATTTCATCTTTACCCTTTCTTTGATAAGGTCTCCCACAACATAACTCAAACCAATACCAAGGGCTAAAGAAAGGGTCAGGATTATACCGCCAAAAATGATAAGAAAGCTAATTGTTATTATCGTATTACCAATCCCTATATATTCGAACACAATACCAAAGGTAATGATTATTAAGAAGATACGGATGCTCTTTGTTATAACATCCCCGTATTTCAGGTTTGCATTTTCACAGGCAAGAAAGATTAGCCTCCCTATAAAATTACTGAATATAATACCCATTATAACAATTAAGATTGATATTACTATGGTTGGGAGTGTTGCCGTTATCTTCGAGGCGTACTCACTGAATTGGGTTATGCCGATAAAATTCATTCCAAAGGAGAAAAATACCACTATAAAAATCCAGAATGCTATCTTGCTTATGATTACAGAAGGCAGGGTTTTAACATCCCCCTTTTTAAGAAAATTTACAATCCCCACATCCTCTGCCCATTTATCGAATTTAAATATCATCAGAATCTTTGCAAGGAGTTTTTTTACAAACCAGCTTATAATAAAACCACCGAGCATAACCACGATCATAACTATTACATTGAGAAAAATATCGGTAAAGTTCTCGTATAGATCTAAAAAAAGGTCTCTAAAAAATTCTTTCATAACAAAATCTTATTCGATATAGCCTTCCCATGTCAATGAAAATAAGGATTTTTTATTGACACAAACGAAATTTTATATAAAAATTTTCTAAAATAATATTTAAAGGGGGTAATATGTTTAAAAGAACTATTTTATTGAGTTTTTTTGTTTTAGCTTTTTTAGTAAGTAGCTTTACAGTGGTAGATGCGAAGATTGTAGTAAAATATGGACATGTGGGTCCTCCTGTTCATCCCCAGCATAAAGGTGCCCTTGCCTTTGCAAAATATGTAACAGAGCATACAAAGGGAGAGATTGAAGTTCAGGTATTTCCTCTTGGTCAATTAGGTGGTGAGCGCTCTATGACAGAACAGGTTCAGTCAGGCACCCTCCACATGACAGCGGTCACATCTGGTGTTCTGTCCAATTTTGTACCCCAGATAGGTATTATAGAACTTCCTTTTATTTACCCAAACAGGGAGGTAGCATATAAGGTCCTTGACGATAAAGAGGTTAAAGAAAGATTTGCAAAATTTTGTGATGAAAAAGGATTTGTTTTTATCGGATACACTGAAAACGAGTTCAGAGATATTTCAAATTCTAAAAGACCGATTAGAAAGCCCGAAGACTTAAAGGGTCTTAAAATAAGGGTCATAGAGAGCCCTATTTTTATCGATACCTTTAAGGCTTTAGGGGCAAACCCTACTCCCTTACCTTTTCCTGAAATTTACAATGCCTTGCAGCAAAAGGTTATAGACGGTCAAGACAATCCCATTTATACATCAATAATGATGAAGTTTACAGAGGTGAATAAATATGCCACTATTACAAATCACATACTTACAGAGTGCCCTGTCATTGTGAACAAAAAATTCTGGAATTCCCTTACACCGGAACAGCAAAAGATATTCAAAGAGGCAGCAGATGTGCAGATAAAGGTGAATAGGGAAGAAAATGCAAAAAACAGAATAGAGGCCATAGAAAAGGCAAAACAGCAGAAGGTAGAGGTTATAATCTTATCGAAAAAAGAACTTGATGAGTTTAGAAAAGCAGTAAAGCCAGTGCTCGAAAAATATAGAGGCATCTTTGGGCCTGAATGGTATGATTTTTATATGAATAAGATTAAATATTATTCAAAGTAAAGATAATTTTTAAGGTGGGGTCTTAATATAGACCCCCTTTTTTTAAAATGGAAAAGTTTTTAAAAGGTTTAAATAGATTTGAAGAAGGGTTATGTGGGATAATACTACTCGGTCTTGCATGTCTTACCTTTGTCGAGACGTTTCTTCGCTATACTGTATCCTATTCATTCCCATGGTTTCAGGAATTTGCTAACTATGCCTTAATCTTCTCCACATATCTCGGTGCATCCATAGGTGTAAAGTATGGCATGCACTTTTCCATGGAGGCAGTCACAGAATATACACCTGACAGAGTAAGCCACCTTTTAAAGACAATAGCATATTTTATATCAGGTCTTGCTGTTATACTTTTTATTTATTTCGGGATAAGGCACATTCAGTCTATTATAAAATTCGGTACAAAAAGTCCTTCCATGCAGATACCCATGTATATACCTTATCTGGCTATACCTCTTTTCTCGATTACCATGTCATTTAGGTTTTTTGTCCTTTCTTATAAACATTTTAAAAAATTTCTACATAACGAGCCTTATCTAAAGGTTAGAAAAAAGGAGACTCATTGAACCTCACTTTACTGTTTTTATGCTTTTTTGTCCTTCTCTCTTTAAGTATACCCATATCCATCACCCTCGTTTCTACTACGGCCATTTATCTTTTTTTTATAGCAAAGACCCCGCTTACATCCCTTATCCAGCAATTATTCAACGGGCTTGATAACTTTGTCCTTTTGGGAGTTCCTTTTTTTATCCTTGCCGGGAACATTATGGCAGAAGGTGCCATATCAGAACGTCTTGTAAATGTTATGAAGCTATTCGTAGGGAGATTTACCGGAGGCCTTGCCATGGCCTCTATTATGGCCTGTATATTTTTTGCTGCCATATCCGGTTCTTCACCTGCAACGGTTATAGCCATAGGAAGCATAATGATGCCTGCCTTGATTAAAGAGGGTTATGATGAGAGGTTTTCAATCGGTCTTCTAACCTCTTCAGGCTCTTTGGGTATTTTAATTCCTCCGAGCATTCCCATGATACTCTATGCCTTAGTTATGAACATCTCTGTGGCAGAAATATTTATGGCAGGATTTTTACCAGGTCTTTTTATAGGCCTGTGCCTTATGACATACTCTTTCATCATGGCAAAAAAATATGGATGGTATTCTAAAACAAGGTATACCTTTAAAGAAGGTATAAAGATCATGAAAGACGGTCTTTGGGCAATGTTTTTACCGATTCTCGTTTTAGGCGGCATATACGGAGGTGTGTTTACACCCACCGAGGC
>Ga0116168_1001743_pt1 | contig 15568 bp, 19 predicted proteins | sample AD_UKC129_MetaG_FD_89795 | JGI IMG/M metagenome (GOLD analysis project Ga0116168, IMG submission 89795) | Active sludge microbial communities of municipal wastewater-treating anaerobic digesters from Canada - AD_UKC129_MetaG | ecosystem: Engineered > Bioreactor > Anaerobic > Digestate | place...
AATTGTTGTCTGCTATCCTTGAACTTTGTCTCTCCAGGACTGTTTACTAAGGTTTTTTTCAACCTTTAGAGGTCTAAGAATTTTTCGAACTTCATCTGAAAGCGATTTTAGGGCTTCTTCAAAGTAAGACCGTGGTCATTAACTTTAAAGGGATTGGGGTGGGTGACCTTTTCGATTGTAGAGTCCCAGCCCTTGATTTTTTTGTCAAATTGTGATGAGATAATACTCTTCAAGTAGACTATGATGGGGCTATTTTTTCTATTCCTGTCATTACAGAGAGATTATTTTTCAATTTCAAAGACTTTATAATCCCCTCGGCAACAGGGGTGTCCTCAAGAGGAGAGCCTATTAGGATAACCTTATACTTCATATACAACAAAAAGTGAACGTTCCCGTTGGTGTACTTATCGTAGCTTATATTCCTGTTATACGTGTATGCCTTTGTTAGACGCTTTTTAAGATCCTCTGAATAACTATTATCGAAAACCGTTATATTGGACGTATTATTTGTAGGATCTACTGTTTCAAGGGTTGTTCAATTAAATGAGGTAGTGGGGGGTTTAGTAGGTTGGTTAAGGTCTTGGTTGGCCGTATCCTCATATAATTTCCTACGCTGTGGTCATTTTATGTATCTTTCTCCACATTTACGTTGGTTCCATTAGATGTAACGTTCCAGGACGTGGTATTGAAAGGAAATATGTTTTCCAGAATATGTTCCTTCTGTCTGGTTCTTTAAGGAGGATTGATTTTATGACTAGGAATAGTAGTATTCCTAGTTGCATTCTTTAGAAGGTTAGCACTAGAATTACCAGTCCTATGAGTAGGATTAGTGGTATTCCTATGCAGTGAGCTTTACACCATTCAAGACTTTCATTCTGATTTTTTTTATCTCCCATAGAAGCAGGCTTTTTGGTTCCAGATGCCGGTGTCATATCAGTAATTCTATTTTCTGGTTTTGGCTTTAAAGTGTTTCGCAACGAACACAAAATTTTGCGGTGTCGGGGGTTTTTAGCTCCACGCCCCCGGCAATACAAAAAACACCCTCAGACTTTCAAATGTCCACTCAAACATCCTATAGTATCTGATCATTTATGCTTTATAAAGGCTGTAATTCTACTTTTTTTTGTTCGTTTTATTGGACTATAACGAAGAAAAACAATGAATCTCAACCTTATTTTTTTGACCTGATTTTAGCATCAACGGAAGCCTATTATGTTCTTCTCCAATGTCCAATTGTAACCTCCTGCTCTAGGATTATAACTTGATAGCCTGCATTTACATCAGCTATTATCTACTTTTTTTATCCACGATGTCAGTTTAATTCCAACTGCATTCAACAGTTTTTGCTGAAATCATCCGAAGACAAGCCTAAAATCTCTGAGAATTCTCCAAGAGTTATTTTTTCCTTCCTTGTAAAGATCCGCGGCGAAGTAAAATTCTGGCTTTATAATGGCTTTTGCTATCTTTGATTTTATTTCTTCTGGAACACTTTCCAATATGCTACAAAATTTCTGGATTATCATCAAATCCTGTGGCTTCCTCAGCTATTATTTTTATTCCAAGCTTTTTGTAAACCACTTCCATTTCAATCTCGATTATTTTTTCTTTGGTGAATAATGTACCTTTTCGGGGTGCACACTTATCCTTTGCCTTTTTATCTGATTGGCAGGAGAGTGGGGAAATCCTAGAAAAGCGAGGTTATTAAATATATCCTTTCATTTATCATAGTCATAGTAAGGTTGTGGAATAAAACTTATCTGAATTTAATCAATTCATCTTACTGGGTGGGAATAATGAGAGTAGTGATCACGATTGGCGGCTCTATTATCATGAGAAATTTTAATCCAGACATGTTTAAAGAATATGCTAAGGTCCTAGATTGCTTAAAGGAAACCAATGAACTTTTTATAGTCGTTGGTGGAGGCGAACCTGCAAGGGATTATATAAGATTGGCAAGGGAACTTGGCGCCAACGAGGCTCAATGTGACAATATTGGGATAGAAGTCACACGCCTTAATGCGAAGATGCTTATACTAGCCCTTGGGGATAGAGCATATCCGGTGGTGCCCCACAATTTTAATGAGGCGCTTGAATATTCTGCAACGGGTAAGATTCTTGTCATGGGCGGGACAGAACCTGCCCATAGTACAGATGCGGTTGGCGCCATACTCGCAGAATTTGTGGATGCTGATATACTCATCAATTTAACCTCTGTAGATGGATTCTATGATAAAGATCCTCTCAAGTACCCTGATGCCCGCCTCTATAAGGAGATAACAGCTACTGAGATGCTTAACCTTTTCAAGGATAAAGATTGGAAAGCTGGGACTTACGAGTTCCTTGACTTGACGGCGATCCATATTATAAAAAGATCAAATATCAAAAGTATAATAGCGAATGGGAAGGATCCTATGAACCTTATAAGAGCATTAAAGGGGGAGGTTGGCACAAAAGTAATCCCGGAATAGATGGGAAAGTTGGAGGATCAGATGATGGTAGAACCGCATAGACATTGTCCAGTTTGTGGGAACCCCATACCATTGGATGAGAGAACATGCTCGAAGAAGTGTGCAGAGGTTCTTTTAAAAAACCAGCAAAGGGTTATGAGAACACGACTCATATTCTATATTGTACTGGTGATATTCATTGTAGTCTGGCTCTTTGTAGTATTAAGAAAATAGGATGATAAGACCATAAATAGTCAGGATTATTCCTACAATCACCCCTATGAATAGTGGGTTGAGGGCTATGATGCCCACAACAAAGTAGATTAGTCCAACAAGGATGCCCATAACCCCAAGAGTCCTTGTAACATGGGCATCCCATGCAGAGAAAACAACTATAAAACCGGCTATGATGAAAAGCAAACCTGTAACATATAACCAGAAACCTGCAAAGGCGATTATAAGGATTACCTGGAATGCTAACAGGACTCCTACAAGGATTAACAAGACCGCGAAGACGAACCAGAAAAGAGAAAGTCTCCTATAATATCTTTCCTTTAAAGCGTTTAAAATCATCCAAAACCCGATCAAGGCCAAGATTATGCCTGAAAACATGCTAATAGCCTTCACACCCCCCACGGGGGATATGAGGAAGATAATACCTAAAATGAGGGATATTAGACCAGCCCATTTCTTGGATACCATCTAATCCACCAACTTATTTATATCTCTTCAATGATTCATAAATCTTATCCCCCCATCATAGGTTCTGCGAGGAGGTGCTATCATCATCCCCACAAGAATAGATGAGAGTGTTAATATGAACCGTTTGACGATCACAGGCTTTATATTCATGATAATAGGGGTTATATTACTTATAAGTGATATCATAGACCCTATCATAACCTCCTTTACCCACATATTCCTCATGGGGTCCTCAGAGGGAAAGGATATCATATTCTTCTCCTTGATGGGGAGCATGCTAATTCTAAGCCCCTATATTAGGAATGGGAAGGATAAGAATTTTTATCTCCTCATCACGATAATATTGACCATTTCAACCTACCTCATAATAATCATGGCAGAATTTCTAATAAGGGCTAAGGTGGGCGTGGACCCCTATACAACATTTGTAACCTTTAACCCGGCGGCTACAACGAGCATGACACACAGTCACCTCCCCAAGGCATCCTTAAGTTCCCTCACAAGCCTAGTGGCCCCCACCCACATACATACTGCATCCTCCCTCACAGGGTATACTCCACCGTTTCTCCTCCCCTGGCTCCTTATGATCTTACCCCCCATTTACGTTTTCGGTCTTCTCTCCCTGGGAGACCGTCGAGACTTCCATAAGGTGATACTCATATTCGCGATAACTACAACCATAATAGGCATAATAGATGGTGGTCTTTTCTCCACACCAGCAATGGTAGGCCTTTCAGGGATGCTAGGTATGAGGGCTTTGAAAGTCCCGTTCTCCCCAAAGAACCTTATAAACCCTTCTATAATCATAGCATCCCTTATAATCCTAAGGATAATAATAGGTTTAATGTTATCAACACCAGAATACTATGAAGTAACCCTACTGCAACCAAAGGAAAATATACACTTAGAAGGGTTTAAAGTACTTTCAAGTGAAAAAGTGGATGATAAGATGATAATAAGATTATCACCAGACTATAATGAGATCAAACTAATAGATAGGCTTATAATCGCCCTTAATGGTGAGTGTAAAGGTTTCTTCATCACATGGAACTTTTACTCCTTCTTCAGGTGATGTGGATGAAACTCAGTATAATCATACCAACCTATAATGAAGAGGAGTATCTTCCAAAGCTTCTTGAAGGCATAAAAAGTCAGGATTTCGAGGATTATGAGATCATAGTCGCTGATGCTAATTCAACTGACAAGACCAGGGAAATAGCTGAAGTTTACGGTTGTAAGATCGTTGATGGGGGGTTGCCGGCTGAGGGTAGGAATAATGGCGCTAAAGTGGCCCGAGGGGAGCTCTTATTATTCCTTGATGCTGATGTTGTTCTAACTGAGGGTTATTTTAAAGAGGCCATCAGAGAATTTGAAAGTGAAAATCTTGGCGTAGCCATAAGCCAGATGATACCATTATCAACCAGTAGACGGGATAAGATACTCCATGAGTTCGCGAATAGGTTCATGATACTCACGGAATCGATAAAACCCCATGGGGCTGGCTGTTGTGGCATATTAACACGTAAAAAACTCCACGAGGAAGTTGGAGGTTTCGATGAATCATTAGACTTTGGCGAGGATACAGATTACATAGAAAGAATAGGGAGAATAAGCAAATTCAAGGTCCTGAGAAAACCTCGACTACTAGTATCCATAAGAAGACTTGAAAAAGAGGGATTAAAAAACCTGGCATTCAAATACACCAAGAGCACGCTCTGTGATTTTTTAGGTAAAAAGTTAAGCGCTTCAGAATTAAACTACACCTTCGGACATTCCACAAAAAAACGTAAGAGGATCCTATACTCAGTATGTGGAGAGGGTATGGGGCATGCGATCAGAAGTGGCGTGATACTAGAAGAACTTGTCAAGGATTATGATGTATTAATATTCGCAAGTGACCGGGCATACAAATACCTCAAGGAAAAATTCGAAAATGTCCATGAAATATATGGCTTCAACACAGTATATGAAAACAATGAAGTTAAAGACCTTAAAACATTCTTGAAGGCTATGAAAACATTCCCACGAGACCTTAAAGAAAACCTGAGCTTACTTTATAAAATGGCCCGAGATTTCAAGCCAGATGTCGTAGTATCAGATTTTGAATTCTATGCAAGTCTCATAAGCAACATATTAAGGATACCCCTTATAAGCGTGGATAACATGCATGTAATAACCCAGTGCAATATAGAATATCCGAAAAAATACAGAAAGGATAAGCTGAAGGCCGAGGCTGTTATAAGATCATTTATCATAAGACCGAAACGTTATATTATAACGAGTTATTTCTTCCCCAAGATCAAGGACCCAGAGAAGGTCGTTATGTTCCCACCAGTCCTAAGAAAGGAAATAATGAATCTGAAACCATACTATGGGGATCATATATTCGTCTATCAGACAAGCAAATCCAATATTAGATTATTAAGAACTCTTAAAAAGATCAAGAGAAAATTTATCATATACGGTTTCGACAAGGATAAAACCGAGGGTAACTTATATTTCAGAAAATTTAATGAGGATGAGTTCTTCAAAGACCTTAAATCAGCCGCTGCAGTGATTACTAATGGGGGATTCACACTTATAAGCGAGGCACTCTACCTTAAAAAACCAGTCTATAGTGTCCCTGTCAAGGGACAGTTTGAACAAATCCTTAATGCATTTTACCTTGAAAAACTAGGCTATGGCGAATTCCACGAGGAAGTGGATAAAAAATCCATCGAAAGATTCCTAGAGAAACTGCCTGTGTACAGGAAAAATTTAGAAGAGTATGAGGGCGGGGATAATATTGCCCTCATAAGAGAACTTAAGAGGACTATTGAAGAACTTTCATAGTCAAATTATAGGGTTACACCCATATCTAATTGTTCTGTCAATTCTTTGTATCTGTTTCTTATTGTTACCTCAGTTACGCCTGCAACTTCTGCAACGTCCCTTTGGGTTTTCCTTTCACCGAGGAGCACTGATGCTATGTAAAGTGCTGCCGCGGCAACCCCTGTTGGACCCCTACCAGATGTCAGACCCTTTTTCATGGCCTTTTCGATTATTTCGATGGCCTTTGATTGGACTTCCCCTGATAGTCCCAGTTCTGTTGCGAACCTTGGTACGTAGTCTACTGGTGATGTTGGAGGCAATTTAATATTTAATTCACGTGTTAGGAACCTGTAGGTTCGGCCGACTTCTTTTTTGCTTACTCTTGAAATCTCGGCGATCTCGTCGAGTGTTCTTGGAACGTTGCATCTTCTACATGCGGCATAAAGTGATGCTGCGACCACTCCTTCGATGCTTCTACCTCTTATAAGTTTGTTTTCAACCGCTTTTCTATATATCATTGATGCGGCTTCTCTCACGCTCCTTGGGAGTCCAAGGTTTGAGGAATCACGATCTAATTCGCTCAGGGCATAGGCTAAGTTTCTCTCTGTGGCGCCGGAGATTCTGATTTTTCTCTGCCATTTTCTTAGCCTGTACCATTGAGCTCTGTTCCTTGCTGGTATGTCTCTACCATAGATGTCCTTGTTTCTCCAGTCTATCATTGTTGATAGGCCCTTGTCGTGTATTGTGTAGGTTAGAGGTGCTCCTACTCTTGTGCGTTTGTCGCGTTGTTCATGGTCGAATGCTCTCCATTCTGGGCCCATGTCTAGGAGATTGTCATCTATGACTAATCCGCATTTTCCACATACTATTTCGGCTCTTTCATAGTCTCCTCTAAGGTCTTCGGATCCGCATTCTGGGCATCTTGTTTCCTTTTCGATCTCTGAAATCTCCTTTTTCATTTTTTCCTTTTTCGTTTTTTTCGCCCCCATTCTCTCTCTATATATAAGCTTTCTCCAACTCGGTTCTCAATATTTTTCGAATTTATTGCACGAATTGGTTTTATTAGAATATATGGCATTTTTGTCGGGCCGAAGATGTCGTGGACTTTACCGAGTAATTGTCCTTTGGATGTGAAGACTTTGGCTTTGAAGGGTGGTGTGTTCTTTGAACGTGCTATGATGTTGCCTCGTTTAGAAATGTGTGAAATTTTCCCAAGCACCCTCATAATAATAACCGAAAATTTTATATATTATATCTTAAGGAGGTTATATATAAACTTTTCGGCTTGTATATGGTAAGCTTATCAAAGAGAGCCCCCTCATCAGCTTTCATGATTTCTTATGATAATTCTCCCATAATACACGGCAGCGAGAAAACCAAAGAAAGTTGGGGTTATGTAACTGGCCAACCTATCAATAACACTCGCTGCCATCACATGATCCGCTGATATCCCAGCAACTGCAAAGAGGGCGACGAGTATACCCTCCCTCAACCCAAGAGAACCCGGAAGTAATGGTAAAAGTGATATTAGAATCCCCACAGTATAAATTATAATCAACGAAGCTATTGGAGGCTCCACGCCAATAGCCCGAAAACAGATATAAATACGGGTTAAATCAAGAAACCACATAATCAAGGAAAGTAAAAAACCTATTACTAACACTCTCCTGTCAGTTAATGCCATTGAGAATCCACTACTAAACCTGTTAACGTAAAAGATTATCCTATCCCTCAAATTCCCAAATTCAAATCTTCTACGTGTTATATTCCTAATGAAGGGCAAAAATGATCTTATTATACCCAAAACTATCCTCTGGGCTACATCCCGCCTAGCCCCGGCATAGATAACCACTGAAAAAAGTATTATAGTAAATATTATAAGGAAACTCACTATAAAACGGGTCCAAATAGAAACTTCCCATGTCATGATGAGAATAGCCGAAAGTAAAGATATTATAGCGAAGGGTATGAATTCAAACACTCTATCAGCAGTTGAAGATGCGAAACCTATCTCAAAGGGGGTTCCCCTAAGTTCAAAGAGAAGATAAGCCCTCAAGGGTTCCCCACCAGCAGCCCCGGGGGTTATATTATTCCCAAAAATACTCGCAAGTAACATAAGAAATAACGAAGAAAACTTAGGGGATTCATCCACAAGGTTAAGTATCAAACGCCAACGAAAAGTCCACAAAACAAGGATCATACCCTCAAAGAAAAAATTCAAAACCAAAAAAGACGGATCGGTCCGCTCCAAGGCCAATAATATCCCCTTAAACCCGGCGAATAAACCTAGGATGAATACTAGAATCGCAACAATTAGAAATGATAAAATAATCGTCTTTTTATGCTCCTTTATATAATCAAAAATGCCTTGACCCTCTTCCATCCTCTAAACATCCCATGGGGGTTATTTTAAACCGAGGATCCTTGAAAGTGGGATTCCATCCTCGATTCGCCTGTCTATTTCAGACTCCTTCTCCTTTATCCTTAAAGCTTCCTCCATCACAATATCTAGGAGTTCCTGGGGGACTACAACTACACCGGAATCATCACCAAAAACATAATCCCCAGGCTTGACCTTCACACCCTCACATTCCAATTCAATATTGATTTCACCCAAGGCTAGGGGTTTCCCAGCATTTGGAACAACCCTCTTTGAAAAAACAGGAAAATCTAATCTGCTGATAGCATCAAGGTCCCTGCAAGCCCCATATATGATCGTACCGGCAATATTCTTTTTCTTAGCCGTCTTGGAGGTTAACTCGCCCCACACCGCATTATCATCCCCCTCCACCATTATAAATATAACCTCTGATTCACTCGCATGGTCAATAGCCTTTACCGACGTCCCCCAATCATAATCCTTTGTCTTTGCCGTTATCACGGGTCCGAAGATTTTCCTCTTGTTTAATGGTCTGAGGGAATGTATCGCACCATTATAACCGGAAATCTTATGGAGGGCATCAGAGATTTGGGGTGTTGAAAATCCAATTGTGGGGGTTTTCCCAGTGGCACTAAAACTTTCAAGAAATCTCCTGGGTGATATTTTACCCTCTATCTTCATGGGATCAATCCTGTGGTGTTGTAACCTCTTCTACCATGACTTTGCCAGCCACTACCTCATCTACACTGTGTATTGATCCACCATACTTTTCAATGGCTGCTGTTATCTCCTCAAAATCTAGGTCGTTTCCTTGTATGGTTACTTTAACGTTCTCTGTCTCCTTGTCTATTTCCATGAGGGTTATATTAACACCCTCAACACCTTTAAGTTCGCTCAGGTATATTGCATAATATGGGATTATAGGATCATGGGGTTTTAGTATATCCAATACGATCCTAATAAGGCCCTTCGCCACCTTATTTTCCTCCAAAAATTTATTATCTTTTCCCTAAATTTTCTCTATTAACCTATGGGGTATTTAAAGTTTACAGTCCAACCATGGGATGGACGTTAGCCTATTCTTTAGATTTATATATTAGTATATCATATAATATAGATACTAATGGTTATTAAAGGTTTTAACATGACACTGGGAAGATTACAGCGCCTGAACGAAGAACTAGAGGAACTTCGATATTGCAGTGAACAAGGGATACCAATTCTGATAGAAGGGAAAAGAGACGAGGAAGCTCTTCAAGAACTTGGAATACATGGCGAATTCATAAAAGTTTCAGGGTCATCATCAAATTTATCTGAAATTGCAGATTCAGTTGCCAGATCATCATCAATGGTGATAATTCTCACGGATTTTGATAGGAAGGGTAACCAACTTGCGAATAGACTTCGCAGAGAAATAGAGAGCCTAGGCTGTTACCCGAATTTACAGATTCGCAAGAGGATAATGGGGATGACAAGAAAGTACATAAAGGACATACAAAGTCTTCCCAAGTACATACAAAGACTGGAGATGGAGATCTCCCCATACCCTTTCCAATACAACTCCATCTACTAACCACAATAAACTCATAGAGGGGATTATCATGGGAAAAGAGGAGATAAGCACGACTAAATATCTTATTCATGCTCAAATTAACGCTAACGGGATTGTTGAAAAACCGGATGTAGTAGGTGCAATATTCGGACAAACAGAAGGATTACTAAGCAACGACCTAGACCTTAGAGAATTGCAAAAAACGGGAAGAATAGGAAGAATCAAAGTCAACATAACATCAAGGGGTGGTAAATCAAAAGGAGAAATAATAATACCATCAAGCCTTGACAGAGTCGAAACAGCCATACTAGCAGCCTCACTAGAGACCATAAACAGAGTAGGACCATGCGAAGCCTACATACAAGTTACAAAGGTTGAAGATGTAAGAGCCGTGAAAAGAAAAAAGGTAGTTGAACGTGCAAAGGAAATATACGCCAGCATGATGGAAGAAGTAGCACCAGAAAGTCTTAAGATGATCGAAGAAGTGAAAGAGGCCATGAGAGTCCATGAAATAACAGAATACGGCGATGAGAAACTGCCAGCAGGCCCCAATGTAGCCACGTCAGACGCTATCCTCGTCGTGGAAGGAAGATCAGACGTTATAAACCTCCTAAAACATGGTATAAAAAATGCAATCGCAGTCGAAGGGGTGAACATTCCCAAGACCGTTGCAGAACTAACCCGTAAAAAAACAGCAACGGCCTTCGTAGACGGTGACAGGGGCGGGGAGCTCATCCTAAAAGAACTTCTACAAGTAGCAGATATCGACTATGTTACAAGAGCCCCCAAGGGAAAAGAAGTAGAAGAACTTGGAAAGGATGAGATAATGGTCGCCCTCAGAAACAAGGTACCTGTAGAGCAAATCTACCATGAACTGGGCATGCCAGCGAAGAGCAAAAAAACAGAAGACAAAATGGTACTATTAAAGAACATACTCGACGAACTAGAAGGTTCAGGTAATGCAGAGATCCTAGATGATGCTCTCAACATCCTAAAAGAAGTTAGAGTCGAAAACCTCTACGATGAACTGAAAAATGTCAACAACCACCCCTATGCTATAGTATTTGATGGTGTGGTAACACAACGCCTAGTTGACATCTCATATGAGAAGGGAGTGAAGTATCTAGTCGCCATAAGAAGTGGCGAAGTCGTGAAAAAACCCCAGAACATCAAGATAATAACAAATAATTGAAGGATTTAAAATGTATGTTGACATGCGAAAGGAAACAATCGATGATATTGAAAGTACAGATGATATAAAAATACCAGAGGATCCCCTCGAGAGGGTTATAGGCCACGACAATATAATGCCAATGATTAAAATCGCCGCGAAACAAAAAAGAAACCTATTACTCGTCGGCCCCCCAGGTATTGGTAAGTCGCTTCTTGCACAGGCGATCTCATATCATCTACCCAAACCATCCGAGGAGATAATAGTCGTACACAACCCAGAACAACCCGAAAGACCCTTCGTAGAAGTTAAAACCCGGAAGGAGATAGAAAACGAACTACTAGAAATGGAAATGGCCGAGGGTGAGCTGATAGACCCTCAAAGCGCTCCGGATGCCGTGGCGGAGAGGCTCGGGTTCAAATGCGTGCACTGTGGCGAATACAGCAGCGCATATACCAGCGTATGCCCCAAATGTGGGGGTGAAAAATTCGCTCACATCAACGCCAGACGAAAACACCTCGGGGACCTGCTGGGAATGTTCGAGATGAATTCAAACAACCTGAAAGTCCCCCAGAAGAGAGTTACAACAACAAGGCTAATAAACGGCGTCGAGGAAGTGGTCATCTACGAGAGAGTGGGCGGAGACGAAATAAAAGTACTCGACCAAAGAGCATTAGAAAAAAGAAGACAAATGGTAGAAGAAAAGCCAAGAAACGTTATAGTACCACTGGAACGTAAAACATTCATCCAAGCGACAGGAGCCAGTGAAACAGAACTCCTAGGTGATGTGAGACACGACCCCTATGGTGGACACCCAGACCTCGGATCACAACCATATGAGAGAGTAGTGCCCGGGGCAATCCACGAAGCACATGAAGGAGTCCTGTTCATAGATGAAATAGTCCACATCGCAAGCCTCCAAAGATATATACTAAGTGCAATGCAGGACAAAACATTCCCAATCATAGGAAGAAACCCTCAAAGTGCAGGGAGCTCTGTTAGAGTTGAAAACGTCCCATGCGATTTCATATTCATAGGAGCATGCAATATCATAGACCTACAATACATACTACCACCCCTCAGATCAAGGATACAAGGAGAAGGCTATGAGATACTTATGAACACGACAATGCCAGACACACCAGAGAACAGAGCGAAACTAGCACAATTCGTCGCACAGGAAATAGAAATAGATGGTAAAATCCCCCCAGCAAAGGTAGATGCGATCGAACTCATAATAGAAGAGGCGAGAAAACGTGCAAGGGTCATCGACGACATGGAAGATTCATTAACACTCAGACTCAGGGACCTTGGTGGGGTGGTGAGAATGGCAGGCGACCTCGCGGTGATGGAAGGAAGCGAATACATAACAGGCAAACACGTGGAAGCCGCCATAAAAAAGGCCATCCCAGTAGAAGAACAGATAATAAAAAAATACAAAAGCTATGAGAATGCACTTCAAAAGGATCTCACAAGTTCACAGCATATACGCAAATTCCAGGGACACCATGATAACATAGACAGAAGCTACATGTGATCTTCCACATGTACAGGTTGAGGGTTACTTGAATATGAAAGCTACGAGTATCCTCAAGGACTTCCCTGAGATGATAGAGGATTATCTAATCGACCTAGAAATTAGGAACTATTCATTAAACACTATAAAAACTTATAAATCCATCCTAGATAACTTCCACAGGTTTTTGAGAGATGAAGAAAATTCGGATAAAAACATACTAGGATCCTTTAAAAGATATATAAGATACCTGAAAAGGGAGAAGAAAGTATCCCAAAATTACATATACCTTGTAACTATTGTTGTTAAAAAATTCTTCGAATTCCATAAAATGGACCACCTAAAGGACGTTAAAACCCCGAAAAGGGTGAAATCACTCCCAAAATCATTGAATGAGGATGAAGTGAAGAGACTGATAAGAGCAGTGGATGCTGATACCAGAAAGCGAAAATTTACAAGAACAAGAGACAAACTCATATTATCCCTACTTTATTCTTCTGGACTCCGAGTCTCAGAACTTGTATCCTTGAATGTGAATGATATTGACCTCAAGGAGAGGACTATACGTATAAGGGGTAAGGGTAACAAAGACCGCATAGTGTTATTCGACCAAAAAACAAAAAAACTAATCAAAGATTACCTCCGTGAAAGAACCCAGGAAAGCGAATATTTATTCCTAAATCGCTTCGGGAAACCGCTAACACCACGCTATATCCAGATAGCAATAAAAAATTATGCGATAAAAGCGGGGATCAAGAAAAAGGTGACACCGCACATTCTAAGACACTCCTTCGCAACACACCTTTTAAAGAATGGGGTTGACATAAGAGCCATACAACAGCTCCTTGGACATTCAAACCTTTCAACAACACAAATATACACCAGCGTAGACATGGGAACGCTCAAAAACCTTTATGACAGGGCTAAGTTACTTTAGTTTTCCCGGTCACCTATTCTTGCGCGTACTCTTCCTTTCAAAGGGGTGGGTTTTCCAGGCGACAAGAAGATAAAAGCTTCTCTTATTTTATCTGTCCTTAGGGATAGTAAGGTTTATATGATAGCCCACAAAAGGATATATTAATAAATTTAAATATATTAGTGGAGGTGTTTTATGGTATTACAAGAACTCGCCGACTACATAACCTACAAACTCATAGGACTCACACCATCATCACACCTTGGCAAGGCGGTGAACTTCTTCATCTATGACACCACAAAAATATTCATACTTCTCACAATCCTAATATTCACCATATCATTTATACGAACATATATACCCCCACATAAGGTCAGAAAAACCCTAGAAAAGAGGCACGAATACACAGGGAATATAGCAGCAGCCCTTGTAGGTATAATAACACCATTCTGTTCATGTTCAGCAGTACCATTATTCATAGGATTCGTCGAAGCAGGAGTACCCCTCGGGGCAACATTCTCATTCCTCATATCATCCCCCATGATAAACGAAGTGGCGATAATACTCCTACTAGGCCTAGTTGGCTGGGAAATAACAAGCATATACATAATATCTGGCCTCATAATATCCATAATAGGTGGAATACTCATAGGAAAGTTAAAACTAGAAAACCAGCTCGAAGATTACGTTTATGAGACGCTTGAGAAGATGAAAAAACTTGGAAATCTAAGAGCCGAAATACCAGACCCTACACTAAAAGAAAGATACATAATAGCAAAAAATGAGACAAAGGACATTCTAAGGAGAGTGGCACCCTATATTATTATAGCCATTGCCATAGGCGGATGGATCCACGGATACGTGCCACAAGACTTCCTAATAGAATATGCAGGTCAAAGGAACATCCTAGCAGTCCCAGTAGCCGTCCTTATAGGAGTCCCATTATACTCAAATGCTGCTGGCACCATACCCCTGATATCGGCCCTGATCGAGAAGGGTATGGCCACCGGAACAGCACTAGCACTTATGATGTCAATAACTGCACTTTCACTCCCGGAGATGATAATATTAAGAAAGGTTATGAAACCAAAACTCCTCGGACTATTCATAAGTATACTGGCAATCTCCATAATAATAACAGGTTACTTTTTCAATTTCATAATAGGATGAGGTGAAAATAACATGAAACTGAGAATATATGGTTTAGGATGCGCAAACTGCGAAATACTTGAAAAAAATGTTAGAGAAGCCATAAATGAACTTGGAATCGATGCAGAAATCGAGAAAATAGATGATATGGATGCAATATTAGAATCCGGTATAACAGCCTTCCCAGCATTCGCAATAGATGGTGAAATAAAAGTCATGGGTAGAATAGCATCCAAAGAAGAGATAAAAGACCTCCTATCATAAAATGAGGGTGATACTAATGGCAAAAGAAGAAAAAGGCTTCGAGGCCAAGATCAAGGCCATGACAACAGGCGGATGCGCATGCATGACAGGCATCCTCGAAAAGAAAGCCTCAACCCTAAAAAAGGTAATATGTAAAGGATGTGGAAAAGTCTTCAGGACCAACAGGGACACAGAATACTGTTACGATTGTCAAAAGAAACTAAAGAACATGTAAGCCTCCATTAGAGGAGGAAAGGATCATAAGAAGTTTATACTACAGTCCATGACAAAGAACCTGAAACGAGTGGCCAGAACATTGGAGTATACGATGAAAAAGCCAAAAACCGCAACATGATCCATCAGCACCCCCCACAAGTTTCAGTAAAGATAAATACTCGATTTTATACCAGTAAAGCTTCTGGGTAACCTAGATAAAATTGGAGAAATTAGAAGCCACCCTCAAACAATTAAGGGGATAAAATGGTAATAGAGGTCAAAAACCTCAGCAAACGATTCGGGGACATTCAAGCAGTTGATAATATAACCTTCAATGTTAAAGAGGGTGAAATATTCGGTTTCCTCGGCCCCAATGGTGCGGGTAAAACCACCACAGTCAGCGCGTACAAGCGCACGTGGAGAACGCTAGCACCGCCCCAATGGTGCGGGTAAAACCACCACAGT
>Ga0116168_1001750_pt1 | contig 15515 bp, 17 predicted proteins | sample AD_UKC129_MetaG_FD_89795 | JGI IMG/M metagenome (GOLD analysis project Ga0116168, IMG submission 89795) | Active sludge microbial communities of municipal wastewater-treating anaerobic digesters from Canada - AD_UKC129_MetaG | ecosystem: Engineered > Bioreactor > Anaerobic > Digestate | place...
GACTGAATCGTCTTGAGCAGCTGATTGTTGCCGGCCAATATCAGCGTGCTGCCGTTCTCGCCGATAATCTGCCGCAGCTGATTGAGTTTCGCGACGGTCAGTCCGCTGCACTCATCCAACAGCAGCGTGCGTTCACGTTTGAGCAGATGTTCACGGATGCGGCTGGTGAGTGTTTTCATCCCGCCGTACGAGTCCAGGTCCATCGCCGCCGCAATCGCCGCAAACATCGCCACGCTGGTCATCGTGTCGTCGAGCTTGACATAGATGGCCGCCGGGTGGACCGCCGCATACTGCCGCAGGCAGATCGATTTGCCGTGCCCGGCATCGCCGATGATGACGGCAATGCGTCCCTCACCCGGCTGCGTAAAGGATTCGGCTTGTTTGATGACTGCAAAGATGGCCTTGGCAATCGTCGTCTCCACATAGGGTGATTCTTTTTTCCGCTCGGCCCGCTTGGCCGTTCGGTTCATATAATCCACCAATCGGGCGGCAATTTTTTTCGAGTCCCCCTCATACTTGCCCAGCAGAAACTGCGACAGGGCCGCCAGCGACACACCGATGGAGGCCGCCAGCTCGCCTCGCGTTATGCCGTACTGATCGCAGAAGGCGATCACCTTGTTGCAGAAGTGCCTGACCTCATCCTTGCTTTCCATATTCGGCATCCCTACCAATACTTTTCGGGCCTCCTGCTCGAGCGTTTCGAGCAGCTTTTTATTCATCGTTTAATCCCAATTTAAATGCATTTTTTCCTGTTCCGCACCCGCCTCAATCTCCAGCGTCGGCAGCGGCTTCGGCTCGGCCCGCATTGTGTCATACTCAATCTGCAGGTCCGCCACATAGTGAATCGCCTCGCCGCCGGCCGCCCGCCGCACCTGTTTAATCTGCGCCATCCGCTGGTGCTCGCGGACCTGGCCGTCCATCACCGTCGCTACCGGCCGAATCACCGGTTTTTCCGGCTCCGGCATCGGCCGCGTCCGCGCCTGCATCGCCGCCAGCGTCAGCGTCGTTAAATCCATCGCCGCCGTTCTGGCTGCCGGAGCGGCCTGCTTCACCAATCGCTTGGCCTTGGCCTGCATCGCCCGAGCCTGCCGAAGGGCCGCATCATCCGCGCCGCCGTAGGCTACCATCTTCCACTGTTCGGCGATGCAGATGAGCTTGTAGGTATTCGGCTCGTATACCCAGACCTTCGTGAGATCCTCCGGGTCCCAGGCCGCGCGGACCTTTTTGCCCTGCCAGGCCAGCAGTGCCGGCTCGGCCGCCCCGTAATCCAGTCCCCGGATGCGGATGCCGTTCTTGCCGACCGTCAGCAGGCCGCTCCAGCAGCGGCACATCAGGTCCAGCACCCCTTCGGCCGTCACGCGCCGCACCGAGCGCTGCTGTATCACTTCCAACGGACTCTTGCCGTCCATCCCGCGTCCCTGATGCGCCGTGCGGTTGTAGATTTGGATATAGGTTTCGGCCTGCGAGCGGAACTCCTCCAGCGTCGGCGCCGCTGCTGCAAAGGTCTCCGATTTCATTTTATCAAAGAGATCCTCCGGCCGCGTCTGTGTCGTCCGTCCGCACCAGGTGGCGAATGTGCGGCAGAACTGCTGCTCGAACCTGTCAAACCACCTCTCGATGCACTTGCTCTGCGGATGGTATGGGATCGCAAACGACACGCCCACACCCAGCAGGGCATATAATCCGGCCGTCACCTCCTCATCCAGCCGCAGCCCCTGCAGTTTGCGGCGCTGCTTGGTGACGCCCGTAAACATCTCGCAGTCGTAGTCCTTGCCGTTGTCGATCTTGACCGACTCCGGCAGCCCCCACTGCCGGCATCCGGCCCGGAAGGCCTGCAGGATCGTCGTGCTGCTGGGCTGCTCGCTGATTACCCAGCCGACGATTGTGCGGCTCCTCATATCCTGCCAGGCCGTAATCCACGGCCGCACCCATCGCCCGTTCGCTCGCACCCATACATCGCACTGATGATGATCACCGACCCAGACCGCCCCGGGTGCAATGCTCTCCGGGTCCGTCTTGAGATACGGCGCATACTTGGCCTCATACGCCGCGCGTCCGTCCCGATGCAGCACCTGCACCGGCATTGGGATCCGCTCGTTAATCAGCTGCTGCATCCGCCGCAGCGATGGAATCGTCCAGCCGCGATGCTGGCTTTGATTCAGGTAGCACAGGTTCCGCCAGCACATCGCCGCCGACGGCTTCTGTTCCACCAGATACATCCGGCAGAACTCCTCCCAGGCCTCCGGACTGATCTCCGCCTCCGCCGCCCGCCGGCTTCGCCCATCCGCCAGCCCGGCCGGTCCCAGCGTCCGAAGCTGTCTGCGCCACCAATAAAGCGTCCGCAGCGGGATCTGCATCTTGGCGGCAAATTGTTCAGCCGCCGCCGTCCGGCTGATCCGCAGCGATTCGGCGTGGGCCACAAACAAATCCATCTCCCGCAGGATCGCTATTCGCCGCAAAACCGTCTGCCGCTGCACCTCCGGCAGCTCCTCCAGATCCGTTTTCGGGTTTTCTGCGGCGGAGGCCGCCTGCAGGTCCGGATGCGCCGTCGACGGAATCCGCCAACTGCGTCCGGATTTATAGGCCCCCGGAAGCCGGCCTGCTTCACACAGCCGTCGGATCTGACCCTGGCTCTTTTTCAGCCGTTCTGCTGCTTGTTGTATTGTCCAATCCATTTTTTTTCAGCTTTGCCGTCACAATGCTTTTGACGGCATTTAAGACGACTTGAATCAATTCCACCATTGCCGCCAATTCGATCCGCAGGGCCTTATCCAGATTTTCAGCACTGACTTCAACGGCATAGTCTCCCTGACCGAATTTCAGAACCGGCCCTTCGTCATCCGCCTTCGGACTTTCCGGCGGCAGGGGCGTCATCAAAACCCATTGGCCGCTGTCGGTCGGCACCGGCACGTTATGCACCAAATCATACGGCAGATATTGATGCACAATCCATCTGCCGCTCATTCCGGGCGTCTGCATCAGGATGGCCCCCTTTTGGCAGTCAAAGCACCAGCCCTGCACCAGCCGCCAGGTGCGTCCCTTTGCCTGATAGGGCTCATGCACGACCGGATAGGGCAGATACCGATAGCAGTGGGGGCAGATGCCCCCTTGTACATATTTGGCCTCTTGCGTCTCCTGCTTAGGCATTATCATTCTCCTCAGCAGGCCCGCCGGGGGCTGTGCGGCATCGCTTTCTTCGGCGGTTCACAGCCGGACCGCCGGGAGGCGGTCTTCGGACCCTGGCGGGCGGTTTGAGTTAATTCCAGATTGCTTCCGCAGCAGATGGTCTTAACAAACCGATGCGGCTGCGGATTGGTGTTATAATCGCCGATCGGCAGATGATTTTTTTGGCTGCAGTAGGGACACTCAAAGACCAAAAACTGCAGACCTCGCCGCCGACGTACCGATGCATGGACTTTCCTAAGCGGCATGAGTCCCTCCTTTCGCTCCATGAGTCCCTCCTTTCGCTCTGGGGAAAAACGACCGGGTGGTGAAGGAGGAAGCCCCGCCCGGTCGCCAGGAGTGAAGAACCTTTAAAAAGCAGGCGGGGAGGGAGTCCAATGCAGCGGCCCCACCCGCTTCGGAGGAGGATGAGGACGAATACAGCCGGCCCCGCTTTGGAGCGGGTCCGGCTGTACGAGGGGACAGATGGGAGGGTGGCATCTGTCCGGAAAGGAGAAAACATCGGATCGGATCAGCCGACAACTCGCGGCCTGCTCGATCGAAAGATTTCGCGTTTTTTATGAACATATTTTCTCTGTAGGCCGCAGGCCTTTCTCAAAAACTTTCTTTTAAAGCGGACTGCCGCCGAAACGGCAGCCCGCCGAAATACTCAGCCGGTCGCCTCCGGCTGCGATTCTCGGAAAACTTGAAACTCGCCATCCAATTCCCGCTGCTTGGCGTTCAGGATTGGGGAGAAATCTCCCGCCTCCAGGGATTTTTCCAGCAGGAAAATGCCAGATGACATCAGAGTTTTTAGGGAATAGCCAGTCAATTTCTTCATCCTTCGGGCTGTTTCGGAAGCGATGGGAGTGAGCATCTGTCCGACCCTTGTTCGGTGGGATGAGTGTCGTCGATTTTTCCTATTTGTGACCATAATCTGCACCCTATTCTATCTTTCGGGAAAAGTCAACATAAAAAATTAGCTATTTGGATTATTTTTTAATTCAGATGCAGTAAAAAATATTCTAATGCCTTAGGAAATAAAGATTTGCATTTGCACAAAAAAAATGCTATACTCTAAAAAAAATATGGCTAAGAAACGATATACCATGCATTTTACCGATGTCACGCTTCGGATGATTCAGTCTCTGGAGAAGCGTGGATACATGATTCGGCAGATTGTCAATGCCGGCGTGGTCTTATTCCATCAGGCGGATATGGCCAAACGCGGCCAGGCGACTGCCATCGCCCACGGCATGCTCAAAGAAGAGCTCTGCGACATCCTTGAGCAAATCCAGGAAACCGTGGAATGGATGGAAAGCATCAAACAAAAAGAAGAGGTCTTTACCCGGGAAGAAATCGAACTCGCTCAAAAAATCAAATCCATACAAAAACAGCCAAAAGGACCGGTCTCTGGGGTCCGGAGGAGAGATTACAGGGATCGGTGTTTTCATTTTTTGCTTGGGGTGGTTGATTTTTTTTGCATCCCTTTCTCGGGGGTATTGGGAATCCATCTGGGTCCCGATTGCCGGAGCTTTTTTGACTGCAGCCGGACGGTTGCTGCGGCATCTGGATCAGATCGAAAGAACTTTAAAAAAATTTTTAGAAAAAAACTTGACAGATAAAACACAGTAGCCGATAGTAAAAACAGCAATACTAAACCGGTCGCCTCCGGAGATGCTCTGTCTGGAGGCGTCCGGTTTTTTGGTCAGATGCCTCCAAAAAAGGATTTAAATTTTTGGAAAGGAATCCGCCATGAAATATTTTGCAGTCCTCCTCCTCCCCTTTTTCATCGGCTGTTCCGGCGGCAGCGGTGAATTTGCCGCCGGCGCAGCGGCCGGCGGGGCCCTCACCGGGGCCCTGGCTGTCTATCAGCAGCACCAGCAGGACCTGGCCGCCCGCTACGAGCAGGCCCTCAAAGAGCAGGAGCAGGCCGTTACGCTCACCGAGCAGCAGGCCGCCAAGCTCAAAGCCGAGGCCCTGCAAAAAGAGCTGCAGGAGACCCAGAAGAAGGTCATATTGCTGGAAACAGCCAAAACAGCCGTTGACTCCTCCGCTTCCGTCGATTGGACCGGCCCGCAGGCGGTCAGCGGATTTACCACCGCCGCCTCCGTCCTGTTGGCCTCGTACCTTTTGAGCCGCAAAAAAAGTAAATCATGGAGACGCCGCTGAATCTGCAAACCTGTGACATCCTCCTGTGCTCCGGCAGCAGCCGGCTCAGCCGCCGCATCAAGACCTATAATCATCTGGTCGGCGCAACCGGCACAGCCGCTTCCATCAGCCATGTCGCTCTGGCGGCATCCGGCGGATCAGCCGTCTTTGAGGCCACCACGCTCAACCGCTGGGCCGGCAAATCCGGCGTCCAGATCAACCCCTTCGATAACTGGCTGTCCCATTATCCGGGTTCCGTTTGGGTCCGCCGGCTTCATTTTCTCCGACCGCCTGAATTTGAAAACAAAGCATCCGATGTCATGCAGGGCCTGATCGGTCTGCCCTATGAGCACGGCATCCCCGGGGCTTTTGAGCTGCTTTTGTGCGGCATCAAGTGGACCTGGTTCTGCCGTCTGATCGATCGGGATCGGCGGCTGCAGACCGTGGAACTGCATTGCACCGAGGCCGCCGCACGCGTCCTCCAGCGGCTCGGGCTGATGCATCAAATCGATCGAAAAGGACAGTTTGTTTATCCCAATAAGCTGCCGCCTTTTCAATGGTGGCCGGGTGGACGCGTCGAAACCCTATTCCGCAGTTTTATCCGGATCGAAGAACCAGTCCGAATCCAGTGAAGGAAATTTTATGAATTGGTCCATCTTAGCAACGGTCATCAGCGCGGCGGCGGGCATTATCAGCGGTTTAATTTTGATGATTCTGACTTCCATCAAGTCCGATCTGCGGGCGATTTCAGCACGAGTCGATCAGCAAGATGCCAAGATTGAGCGGCTGGCGGAAAGAAAGAATGCCTGCAATCAGGATTTTGTCGGCAAGGTGGAGTACATCCGCTCCATCAATTCTCTCGAAGAATCCATGAAGAAAGTTTCCGAGGGGGTCGCGATGCTCAACGGTTCCATGCGGGTTATTGAACAAATGCCGCAAATCTGCGGCCATATCGCCAAAGAAATTGTGAAGGAGATGCGTTATGAATAAGCAGGACCTCATCCGTCAGGCTCGGAATTTAATGCTGCGGTCGCTGGACCGGGTTTATCCCTCGGGGCTTTCCGTCAAGCTGCTCGAGCAGGTAATGTGCACCGTCGACGCCAACTACGGAATTGATTTGATGCGGAAGGACATCGCTTATTTGCTGGAAAAGGGCTACATCGAAATCGTCTCTCTGGATGGGGAGGGAACTTTAGCCGATGTTCGGAAGAATTCGATGGCCGTCATCAAGCTCACGGCAGTCGGGCTTGAAATCGCTCAGAATCTAAAAAGGGACCCGGCCTTGGAGGTCTGATCCGATGCGGACTCGTCGCGTGCACAGTTCGATTGATACGCTGCCGCCGGCCCTGCGTTCGACGCTGACGGCCATGCTCACCGACGGCGTCTGGCCGCCGGACTGGCCCGGCCCGAAGGAGGGCCGCCCCCGCTATGAAGACATGGCCGATTACTGCCGCCGCTGCGGCCATCGCATCAGCCGCTCCGCCATCGGCCGCTGGGCCAAGGGGCTGCTGGCCTATGAGCGGATGCGTTCCGCCGCCCAGATCGCCCGGCAGGTCATGAGCGGTCTTTCGGAGGAAAACGCCTCCGAAACGCAGAAGGCCGCCGCCGAGATTATGACGGCCCAGATCATCGATCTGCTCAGCGCCGAAGAGCTCAGCCCGAAGGAAATCTCCCTGGTCTCCTCGGCCATCCGCGACTGCACGCAGGTCGCCCTCAAGGCCGATCAGTATCTCCGCAGCCGCCTGGCCGAAAAGGCCGCCTCCGCCGAAAAAACCATCGCCAAAGAACTCCGCAAGAAGGTAGACCCGGAGACGCTCAAGATTATCCGCGAACAGATTTACGGGATCGTGCAATGACCGAACCGCTGATCAACCTGCTGCCGTATCAGAAACGCTGGATGCGGGATGACAGCCGCTACAAGATTGCGCTGCAGGCCCGCCAGACCGGCAAATCCTTTATGGCCTCGCTGGAGGCGGTCGATCAGGTTTATCAGACCGGCGAAACCTGGGTGCTGCTGTCGCGCGGCGAGCGGCAGAGCCGCGAGCTGATGGAGAAGGCCGCCCAGCACGCCCGCGCCTACGCCCTCGGCATCTCCGCCGTTGACGAAGAGCGGTTCCGGGGCGATGAAAACGAATACAAAATGCTCGCCATCCATTTTCCAAACGGCGGCCGCATCATCGGCCTGCCCGCCAACCCCGATACAGCGCGTGGTTTCTCCGCGCATGTCGTGCTCGATGAGTTCGCCCTGCACAAAGACAGCCACAAAATCTGGACGGCGCTCTACGGCTCCATCACACGCGGCTACAAGATTCGGATTCTCTCCACCCCGATGGGCAAGCAGAATAAGTTTTATTCGCTCTGGACGGGCAATCAGCCCTACAGCCGTCATTTTGTGGACATCTACACCGCCGTCCGCGAAGGGCTGAAGGTCGATATTGAGGCCCTCCGCAGCGGACTGGATGACCCGGACGCCTGGGCCCAGGAATACGAATGCAAATTCATCGACGAAGCAACCGCCTTTTTGACCTACGAACTGATCTCCGCCTGCGAAATCGAGCAGGCGGCTCTGGAGTCCGCCGATCTTTCCGCCGGCGGCGAGTATTACGCCGGCATCGACATCGGCCGCAAACGCGACCTGACGATCCTGTGGCTCCTCGAAAAAGTCGGCGATGTCTATTGGACCCGGCGTGTACAGGTCCTTGAAAAGACTCCCTTCCCGATGCAGGCGGAGCTGCTGGCCGAGACGATTCGCCGCCTGCGGCCGCGCCGCGTCTGCGTGGACTATACCGGCATGGGCGGCCCGATCTGTGAGCAGCTGCAGAAGCTCTTCGGCTCTTCGCGGATCGAACCGGTCACGTTTACGCCGTCCGTTAAGGAGTCGATGGCTGTCCGCGTCCGCCAAATCTTTGAGGACCGCCGCATCCGCATCCCGATCGACAACGCCGTCCGCAATGACCTGCACGCCGTCCGCAAAATCGTCACCGCCGCCGGCAACATCCGCTACGACGCCGAGCATACCGCCGACGGCCATTCCGACCGGTTCTGGGCACTGGCACTGGCGCTGGAGGCCTCAGACGCCGGCGCCGTCAAACCCATGTGTTATGTGAGTCGGAGGGCCTGATGAAGTTATTTAAATCCATCGAGCGTTTGTTCAGTCGCACCAAGAGCAGCACGTCTTTCGCTCGGCTGCTGCGGTCCTCCTTCCGCGATCCCGTCCTGGCCGGCGAGCCCTATCGCCAAGTGGATATCGTCTTTGCCTGCGTCAACAAGATCTTGACGACGCTCACCGCCCGCAACGTCCCGTTGGTCTTAAGCACCATCGACGATCAGATTGTCGAGGACGGCCCGATTTATGATTATCTGTTCCGCAATCCGGCTATGTCCTTCGACCGGCTGGCCGCCGACTGGCTGGGCAACTACATCCTCTTCTGCGATGTATTCTTTGTCTTCGACGACCCCATCCGTGAGGACAGTCCCTTTGAAATTGTCGCCGGTCCCCGCATGCGGGAGATTGTCAATCCGGGCGGCACGCTGGTCGGCTGGGAATGGATCGATGATTTCGGCCGCATCCGCCGCGTTGCTCCGTCTCAGGTCTATCAGACCCGCAACTTCAATCCGTACAATCGCTGGCACGGTCTGGGCCCGCTGGGGCCCTGCGACAACGCCCTGCAGTACTGCTATGCCCTGATCCTCCGCAACCGCACGGCCCTTCGCAACGGCGCTGAGCCGGGCGTCATCCTTCAAACACCGGCCGGTGTTAAACTCGAGCCGGAGGAGATCACAGAGATTCTGTCGGCCTTCGACAGCCGCTACGCCGGCGAGGACAAGGTGTTGAGCACGGTCCTCCTGACCGGCGGCATCGAGGCCAAGACGCTCACGCTCAAGATGGTCGACCTGCAGGCCGCCGAAATCGACCAGAAGCAGGCCTGCCGCATCGCCGCCGCATTCAACGTCCCGCCGCAGCTGATCGGGCTGGTGCCTGAGTCGCAATATTCCGGCGGGCCGGCCATGCGGGATTTCGTGTTTAATTCCTGCATGCCGCTTTCGCAGCTGTTTGCCTGGACCCTCACCGACGCTCTCATCAGCCGCTTCTACCGAAGCCAGGTTCACTCCCGGTCAGTGCTCGAGTCGGGCACCTGGCGTCATCTGCGGAATCTCTCGCAGAAAGAGTCCTATCGGCTCTGCCGCATCAAGGCCGCCCAGTCCGGCCGGCCGGTCTTCGCTTGGTTCGATTGGGATCAGCACCCGGTCGTCGCCGAAACGCGGATGGACTGGACCAAGAAAGTCATTGAGCTCAGCCGTGACGGCATCCCGCTCGAACAGATTATCCGGGCCTATGACCTGCCGTTTGATCTGGAGGCGATGCCGCATGCCAAATACTGGTGGATCAACTGGATGTCGCTGGCGCCGGCCCAGTGGGTCCTCGAGGCCGGTCCGCAGGGCATCGCCGCCACAGGCCCGGCCTATACACCGGAGGAGGAGCCGCAAAAGCAGACCGTCCGCTCCGCCGACCCGGCCGAGGAACTGGTCCGCAAAGAGCAGGCTGACCGGCTCTGGAAGGACTATGTGCAGTCCTGGCTGCCGCTGGAAAAAGAGATGCAGGCGGCCCTTCGCAGCTTCTTCCTGCGGCAGCGCCGCGAGCTCACAAGCCGCCTGCAGGAGGCCCTCTCGGGCAAAAAGGACGACCCGCAATCGCCGCCGACGACGGAGATTCTCGCCCGCGTCGTGCTCGATCTGAAAAAGGAAAACGGCCGGCTGCAGCTGATCAACCGCACCTTCTTTGAGCGGGCCGCCCGTATCGGTGCGGAAGGACTCCTGAAGTCCTCCGGCCTCTCGGCCGAGGAGGCCGCCCGCCGCGCCGAGTCCGCCTGCCAGCGGCAGATGGTGCGCGGCGCGCTGCTGCACAGCAGCCGCAACATCACCGGCATCAATCAAACCACGCAGGCCGCCGTCAGCCGCACGCTCCGGGAGGGATTGGAGGCCGGCGAAGGACTCGGCGAGTTAACCAACCGCCTCCGCTCCGTTTTAGACGGCTCGCTGGCGAGGGCCCAGCGCATCGCCCGCACGCAGGTGGCCGGGGCCGTGAGCACCGGCCGCTTTGCCGGCATGCAGGAGGCCGGCATTGAAAAGAAATCATGGCTCACCGCCCGCGATGAAGCCGTCCGCGACGCCCATCGCAGGGCCGAAGAGATGTATCGCGACGGCATCCCGCTTAATCAGCCGTTTCTGGTCAACGGCGAGCCGCTGATGTATCCGGGCGACCCGAGCGGCTCAGCCGGCAACATCATCAACTGCCGCTGCGTCCTGATGGCCCTTTACGGGCGCAGCCAATCCATAGGAGACTCCCATGCCGTTTGATCTGAATCCGCAAAAACTTAAACACCTCCACGCCTACATTCGCGAAGACGAAAAGGCTGTCGATTTGGACAAAAAACGCATCACCTTTGTCGTCTCCTCCGAGGTCGTGGACCGACACGATGAAGTCGTTGAAGCCCGCGCGGTCTATGAGGCCATCCGCCGCAAGGGCGAGTTTGCCGACAACCCGATCTGTCTGGCCTGTCATCTGCACCGACTCGAAAACGGCATGCCGCCGGCGGTCGGTTCTTGGGATGTGAGCACCGCCCGGCTGGTGAATGTCGGCGATCACGAGCAGGTCGAAATGACCCTTCAGTTCGACACAGAGCTTCAGCTCGGCGCCGAGCACTGGATCGCCTACAAGAACCGCACGATGCGGGCTGTGAGCATCGGCTTCCGCGTCCTCGAATATCGGCTCGACAAATCCGGCGAAAAGACCCTCTATGTCATCACGAAGCTGGAACTGCTGGAGATTTCCTGCGTAGCCGTCGGGGCCAATCCGGAGGCCCTGGCCAGATTGAAGGGCTTCGAATGGGCCGCCCGGAAAAGTCCCGACATCCAGGACTTTGTTAAGCATTATCTGGATCAGGAGGTCCGCTCGCTCCGCGACTGGCTGGACGAAAAGTTCCAGACCCTCGAAGACCTCCTTTACTTCCACAACCAAAAACAATCCGCCGACCTCTTTTCGGCTGCGGAGGAATTGTCCCCCGGCACCTCCTCCGATCCCCGAAAAGCAGACGGCTCCGGGGATTTCGCGGCATTAAAAAAAGCAATTGAAAGTCTTTTAAAAAAGGGGTAAACCATGAATGAACAAGATGTAAAAAAAATGCTCGAAGACCTCCTCCTTCAGCGGGAGAAGGGGCTTCTGACCAATGAACAATTCATTAAGTCCGTCTCCGGCGAGGTGAACAAGCTCCTGGCCGACCGCTTCGCCGATATCGATCAGCTCCGCAAAAACCTCAACACCCTCTCCGAGGAGCTCCGCTCCTATCGCGAGCAGTCGATGATCGGCAATCCGGATCATCTCAGCGGGCTCTACAAGGGCGTCTGGGGCAATGCGCGTCTGGCCCAGGACTTCGGCCTGTATATCATGGCCGGTGTTCTCGGCTCTTCAACCGCCGCCAAAATCTTGGAGCATCGCGGCTACAAGCTCGAAAAGGCGGTCAGCTCGCAAAATAACCCTTCCGGGGGCCTGCTGATTCCGCAGCAGCTGGTCGATGCTTTTGTCCTGATCATCGCCCAATACGGCGCCGCCCGCCGGTTCTGCCAGCCATGGCTGATGACGACCGACACGGAGTCTGTGCCGAAATTCAACAAGGGGCTGAAGGTCTACTGCACGGAGGCCGGCGTCATCCCGACCCCGCAGGATTTGTCCGGCAATCTGCTGACGCTCAAGGCCCAGAGCTGGGATGTCTTTGTGCCGGTCAACCGCGATACCGCCGAAGATGTCTCATCGGCCATGTCTCTGGGCAATATCTTGGGCGAGCTGATGGCGATGGCCTTTGCGGAGCAGGAGGACCGCGTCCTCTTCTGCGGCGACGGCACCAGCCCGTACTTCAACAACCTCGGCATCACCGGCTGGTTCAATCAGCTCAGCTCCCCAAAGGGCCTTGTGAGCGGCAGCGGCAGCGGCTGGAACGGTCTGACCCTGCCGAACTTCCGCAGCATGATGGGAGCCCTGCATCCCTACGGCTGGGGCGGCGAAGGTCCTCGCTGGTTCTGCAGCAGCCGCTTCTATTTTGAAGTGATGATGAAACTGGCCGATGCCGCCGGCGGGGCCTCCAAAACAGAAATCATCGTCGGGGAGGTTTCCACCGGCCGCCGCTTCCTCGGCCTTCCGGTGGAGTTTGTTCCGCTGCCGTATGAGTCGGCCTCGAACCAGATCTGCTGCGTCCTGGCCAATCTGGGTCGCGGAGCCGTCTTCGGCGACCGCCGGCAGACGACCATCGAGCAAAGCCGCGAGGCCCTGTTCCTCCAGCGTCAGATCGCAGTCCTGGCCACCGAGCGTGTAGCAATATCTGTCTACGGCTGCCATGATGTGGAGACCGACCAGACCAAAAAGGCCGGCACTATCATCGGACTGAAGACCGGATAAAAGTTGATTCTCCTTTCCATCCTCCGGCGGTCGTGCGGCCGCCGGAGGGTCTTAAAAAAAATAAAACAGAACTGATTTTTGAAAGGAATAAAAAAATGAACCCACTCCAAGAGGAAAAAGTGACCCTGATGCTCGCCGAGGTCAAAAACAACGGCGCCTTCGGCACCCAGACGCCGCTGGACCTGTCCGGCTGCGGCGTTGCCAAGATTGAGATCATCGTCGGCACCACGGATGTCGCCGTCGGTTCCGGCAACATCTTCACGCCGCTGATCCTGGAAGAGTGCGACACCAACTCCGGCACCGCCGGCGATTGGACGGAGATTGCCTCCGCCAGGCTCACCTCGGTCATCGCGGGCACGGACGACAACAAGATCTTTGCGATCGACGTGCCGAATATCCCGGGCCGCAAACGCTTTGTTCGCGTCAAGGCCCCGACCGCCGGCAGCGGCACCTCCGGGGCCTTTCTGGTCATTCGCGGCGTGACCGCCCAGCGGGCCGTCGGTCCTTCGACCGCCGCCGAACGCGGCTACGCCCAGCATATCACGGCCTAAACAAGAGGGGCCGCTTCGGCCCCTCCTTTTGGAACAAAAAAAATGAAAAAAAAACAAGAACCGGTTCAAGGCGAGCAAATTAAAAAAAACTTTCCCAGTCCGAAGGACAAGATGATTCGGTCTGAAGACTACAGGAACAAGGCATGCTCTGTACCCTCGAACAAATCCGGCAGCGTCTCGGCGTAACCTCGCTGTCCGCCGAAGAGTCGGCCGTCCTGACCGGCCTGATCGGCTCGGTCACGGCGATGGCGGAGCAGTACTGCCATCGCGGGCTTGTGCTGCCGGAAGAACCCGTCACAGAAGTCTATACCGGCGGCACGCCGTATCTGCGGCTGCGGGCCTTTCCAATCGCGGGTCTGCAGTCTATCCGCATCGCCGCCGACTGGGACTTTGATTCGGCAGAACCGCTCGTCTCCAGCGAGTATCGATTGCTCCAGTCCGGCCGCAGCGGCATTGTCTACCGCGTCGATCTGCCATGGCCGGCCGAGCCGCCCGATTCGATTCAGGTGGTCTATCGCGGCGGCTATGTGCCCGCCGGCTCCGAGCCGGCCTCCTCCGCCGAAGTGCCGATGCCGGCCGACCTGCAGGAATCAGCCGTCGAGCAAGTGTCGTTTCTCTTCAAGCGGAGAGATGATATTGGCCTGTCGGGCGTATCTTTTCAGGGCGGGTCCTTTTCGAAATTCGAAAACATCGACCTGCTGCCGCAGGTCAAACGCATCTGGGATGCCTACAAGAGGATTGTGCTGTGAGAGTGCTGCTTGAATTAGGACCGGAGTTTCGCGCCGCCGTCAGCGGCACGCACCGCTCGGCGCAGCATCTGGCCCGCGCCGCCTCCGGCGGTCTGCGCCGCGCAGCGCAGGAGACGGCCTCCTACATCGCCGATCATTATCTGACCGGCCGTGTCCTGCGCCGCCGCACGGGCAATCTGGCCCGTGCACTGGCCGGCTGGATGCTCAGCGACCTGGAGGCCGCCGTCGGCGTGCGGCCCTTCTCCGGCGTCGATGCCTACGCCTGGCTCCTGACGGATGAGGTTAAGACCATCCGTCCCCGCACGGCGCGGCTGCTGGCCGTCCCCATCGGCGAGAACCTCACCGCCGCCGGAGTTCCCCGCTTCCGGTCTCCGCGTGAGGTCCCCAACGGGTTTTTCTTCCGCAGTGCGGCCGGCAATCTGCTCTTCGGCTATCGGCTCGGCAAGACCGAGCGGGCCCGAATCCGACCGCTCTTTGCCCTCGTGCCGGAAGTAATGGCCTTCGGCTCCGGGGCCCTCTATGACGGCGTCCTCGATCGTGTTGACGCCATCACCGATACCGTCTATCGCTCGATTGCGGAACAATTGGAGAGTGCCTGATGGATTTGCGTAAAGACTGCATTGCTCACTGGCGATTTGAGGAGTCCGGCGACTCGCGGCTGGTCCTCGATTGTCGCGGCATCCTGCACGGCCTGGCCTCCCGCCCGACGAAGGAGTTGTCCTGCCCAGGTCTTCTGGGCAATGCCTTTGCCTTCAACGGCGCCGGCGATCATATCCATCTGGGCTCCAGTCTGCAGGAGTATTGGCGCAAGAGTTTTACAGTCTGCGGCTGGGTCCAGCGAATCGACTGCGAGCAGGAGGTTGCTCAGTCCCTCTGGGGCATCATCGGCAACGATTATGAAAATATCCTCGAAATCGACGAGAACTCCGATGAAGTTCTCTTTAATTACATCTGTGATTCGAAATGGACTCAATGCGGCTCCACATTCATCCCTGATTCCTGGCGGCGCAATGAATGGTGTTTCGTCGCCGCCATTCTCGATGTCGAGACCGGCCAGAGCCGGCTCTGGTGGAATAATACTCTCCTCAAAAGCACCTCTCTGGCGGAAGGCACAGACCCCTCGAAGTGGACAAGTCCTCTGCCGTTCCTCTTGGGCGCCGCCATGCCTCCCGGCGGCGTCCCTTTTTCCGTTCGTCCGCTGCGGCTGGACAATCTGATGCTCTTCGGCCGCGCTCTGACAAATACGGAACTGCTCGTTTTATATAATGACGGCAACGGCCGCGAGTCCCTCACCGATTCGCCCGAGTCCGGTTTATTGACCGAGCTGGAGGACTGGGCCTGCCGGCGTCTGTCGGAGATGACCGAGGACGGCCGTCCGTGTTTCCGCACGGTCGCTCCCTGGGCCGGCCAGATCGGCATCGCCGACGGCGGCGTCAGCAGTTTTGAGCGATA
>Ga0116168_1001761_pt1 | contig 15462 bp, 20 predicted proteins | sample AD_UKC129_MetaG_FD_89795 | JGI IMG/M metagenome (GOLD analysis project Ga0116168, IMG submission 89795) | Active sludge microbial communities of municipal wastewater-treating anaerobic digesters from Canada - AD_UKC129_MetaG | ecosystem: Engineered > Bioreactor > Anaerobic > Digestate | place...
ATAGCCTGATATTCTTCAGAAGAAGAGAAAGATATCTTATCTATATCTTCCTGAAGCTCTTCTCTCATCTTGTCGGGATTATCGTGGAGTCCCTTAGTTTTGAAGACAAGATGAACTATATTGCTGGTTATTAAACCAGCATAACAAATCTCTCTAGCAAGAACTTCACAGGCAACTACTGCAATCTTTTTTTTCTGCGCCTGGATGAGCCTTGTAAGTTCAGTAAGTCCTTCCTGGGGCTTCATTTAATCTCCTCCAGTGTATCTCTTATGGCAAACAGATTCTCTTTAGATGTTTCTCCAGGGACAGCACATCCAGGGGTTACTATGAGTTTTTTAGCTCCTGCTTCAACTATAGTCTTTAAAACTTCTCTCCTTACATCTTTCGGTGAATAGTTTATTATAGCCTCTTCGTTCAGCCCAGCCGCTATGCACCCTGAGTATAACTTCCTCGCCTCTTCCAGAGAAGGTGGGGTTAACCTGTTACTCCAGGTTACAACCTCAGGGTTGAATATATTAACTATGTCAAACATCAATTCGTTCCCGTGCAGATGGAGGATATTAAAATTGCAATCTCTGGCTGATTCCCAGATGATAATATCATAGGGCATAAAGTGCTGTCTGTACTCAGCATCATCCATAATATCTCTATTTGCTCCCTGAAGAGCCATATATATTCCAGATAGACCCGTCTTTTTAGCGGCATTTATAAAGTTTACAAGAGACCTGGATATCATTTCTAATCCATAATGTAACGCCTTTGGATTTTCTTTAAGGTGCTCCAGTGTCCTTTTCCCGGTAAGTTTTTCTGCATAGGCAAATGTGCTGAATATTGTATCTATGACAAAACCGTCATCTGGCAGATTTTTAGTGATGATTTCTAATGCCAGAAGCTGAACCTTAAAGTTTTGAGAATTCTCATCAAGTATATCCAGCTTATACCAGTCTTCACTTTTTTCTATCCTGGAGATATCCTGGGGCAGTTCGAACGGTATATCATGCATCACCTTAAGAAAATCAGGGTCGAATGTTTTGTAAAAATTGAGTTCCTCTTTAGCCAGAGGTTCTCCTGACGGAAAGTCTAACCATCTGAAATGGTACCAGAAGCTGAACGGTATCCTGTCAACAGGTTCTCCTTTTACAGCAGAAATAACTCTTTCCTTCTTAGTCAAATTAATCATCTCCTATCTTATCATTTAAAATAAATATTCCAGAAGCCTTAGCGATAGTATTACCCATCTCGTCTAATATTTCCGAATGAGTCTTAGCCACCTTGCCTCTCACCCTATCCAGATAACCTGAGATTCTGTATCTTTCTTCAGGTCTCAATGGCTTTATAAACTTCACATGAAGCCTGGCAGTTACCCCTCTATAATTTTTATATTCCAGTGCATATGCCATAGCTTCGTCAAGGAGAGTGGTGACTATACCCCCATGTATTATCCCTGGATAACCCTGATGAAAAATATCAGGTAAAAATAAAGCCTCTACATAATGTCCCTTATCTGTAAACTCCAGATGAAGCCCTATAGGATTTAAATTACCGCAGGCAAAACAGTATGGGAAATTACTCCTTTGGTTTTCTTCCTCTTTTTTTGGTTTCAGGGAGAACCTCCATATAACCCAAATGCTTCACTACGATGTAACTCTCTCCTGTTTCTAGTGTCAATGATTTAGCCTTCTGTCTAGCCTGGGAAGGGCTATCAAACACATAGGGGTGGTCATTTGGTATTACAGAGTATAAGTCTGGTAAGTCTTTAGCTTCTCTACTTATATATCGCACCTTAATAGCCATACAAATTCCTCCTATGATAAAATAATTAACACTTTATTTTATCATATTACGTATTATTTCATACAGTATAACTCCACAGGCTACAGCTACATTAAGAGATTCTGCCTTTCCAAGTATGGGAATTTTAACGGTAGCATCACAGATTTTTTCTATCTCTTCAGATAAGCCTCTACCCTCATTACCGAAGATTACGGCTAAGGGAAATCTCCACTTAAAATTATAGAACAGGTCTCCAGAGTGCGAACTTGTTCCCACCGTGTAATATCTCTTTTCTATCCTGGTAAGAAGGTCCTCAACCCTATCCCATTTAAACACTGGTATATGAAATATAGACCCCATACTCCCCCGTACCACTTTATGGTTGTAAGGGTCCACACTGTTTTTTAAGACAATTACACTACTGGCATTTACCGCATCAGCGGTTCTTATAATGGTACCCAGGTTCCCCGGATCCTGGACCCCATCAATAAGAACAATGATATCTCCTGAAGGAAAGGCAAAGTCTTTTCTTGGAAATATCCCCATTATACCTGGGGGGGTCTCCAGAGTAGAGAGTTTTTCCATCTCTTTTGAGTTTATAACATAAATCTCCACACTGGAGGATATCAGGGGAAATATCTCTTTGTATCTTTCCAGGCTTTCTCCACTGAGGATGAGCCATCTGGGTAGCCAACCTGCCTCTATCCCCTCTTTAACCACCTTCCATCCTTCACCAAGAAAATACTTATCCGCTGCTTCACCTATACCGGATTTTAGAGAGTTTATCCTGGAAGTCAAAGCCTTTGGGATTGGCATACTAGTGGACCTTCAGTGTAAATCTGTTTTCTTTACCCTCCAGAAGTCGTTTTATATTATCTCTATGTCGGACTGAGATAAGTGTAGCGACAAGTATCATTATGATTATGGATATTACACTATGTCTTCTTATAATGAGGAATATAACCATAGATATTACTGCCGCTATCGAGCCTAAAGAGACATAGTTCCATATGAGTACGACTCCAGCCTCAACCAGAAAAGAAAGAATAGCCACAACCGGGTCAAAGGCAAGTATCATACCAAATGTAGAACTGACCCCTTTTCCCCCCTTGAATTTTAAAAATGGTGAAAAGCAGTGACCTAAAATAGACATAGCTCCAGCAAGAAGAAAGATTTCCTGGGGCATTCCCGCAGACCTGCCTATGATCACCGGGATAGCTCCTTTAAGCATATCGGTTACCAGCACTGTTATGCCTGGTAAGATTCCAAGTGTTCTCAGCACATTGGTTGCTCCGATATTACCGCTTCCTTTACTTCTTATATCTATATTATAGAAGTATTTGCTTATGAGATAACCGAAAGGTATACTGCCAAGTATAAAACTGAATAGAAGTAATAGAAAAACTATCAACTTTTCCTCCACTCTATTTTTATGGGATTTCCAGTAAATGGATAAATACTTCTTATTCTCTTTATTACCTCCTGTTGAGTCCTCTCATTTATACCTTTTGTACTGTTAACAAATAATGTGAATTTTGGTGGGAGAGATTCTATCTGTTTGCCATAGTATACTTTTATTATCTTTCCATCCTCCCCAGGAAGAGTCAAACCAGATAAAGCACTGTCTAACTGGCTCTTTTTGATTTCCACTCTTCCAGCAGAGATAGTAGAAGAGATTGTTTCTTTTAATCTCTTTATACCTCTTCCTGTGAGAGAGGAGGTGTAACAGACAGGGGCATATGGGATTAGCGGAAATTTGGATGGAAGACGAATTCCACTCTTTTCCAGCAGGTCCATCTTGTTCCAGACAACGATTACTGGTTTTTCCATCTCAATTATGCTCTGAGCAATTCTTTTATCGAAACCTGTTAATCCTTCGCCTATATCCAGTACAAACAATACCAGATCTCCTCTATTTATAACCCTCAGAGTATTGGAGACAGCTATTTTTTCTACTATAGATCCCTCTTTCCATCTTCTCCTTATACCAGCCGTATCAGTAATAAAAACCTTCTCTCCATTCAAATCCAGTTCCTCTTCTATGATATCCCTGGTTGTTCCAGCTATTTCGTCCACTATTGCTCTATCTTTACCTATAAGTTTATTGAATAGGGAGGATTTTCCTACATTGACATTGCCAGCCAGTACTACTCTTAACAGTTCCGTCTTTTCTACATTCCCAGAGGGAAGGGAATCTATAATCTTATCCAGGAGTTCATCGATATTTAGCCCATGATAGGCAGAGATGGGTATAACCTCCTCAAACCCAAGTGAATAGAAATCAGATAGTATAATATCTTTTTGCTGGAAGTTATCCACTTTATTTACTACTAGTATCACCTTTCTGCCATAGTTTCTTATTATATCTGCAAGTTCCAGGTCATCACTGGTTATTAAACTCTTGGCATCCACAACGAAGAGTATCTTTTCTGCCTCTTCCAGAGTTTTTTTAAGCTCAAAGTTTATCTCATCCTGAAATGGGTCATCAGATTTTACCGTAAAGCCACCTGTATCTACAAGGGTAAATGAGACTCCATTCCAATTGCTGACTTCGTACAATCTATCCCTTGTAGTATGTGGTATGGGGCTTGTTACGGCTCTTCTTACCCCTAATATTCTGTTGAAGAGTGTCGACTTACCAACATTGGGTTTGCCAACAATAGCTATTATTGGGAGCATAATTCTTTAATCTTCTCCAGCACATTTTCTATAACCCACTCCGGGGTGGATGCCCCGGCGGTAACCCCTATCTTTTCTTTATTCAAGAACCAGTTGCTTCTCAGTTCATTCCAGGTTTCTATATGATATACATCTACACCTTCTGATTCTGCGATATCTACCAGTCTCCGGGTATTGGCACTATTCTTACCGCCTATAACTATTATAACATCTGTTTGATCTGCCAGTTCTTTCACCGCTCCTTGCCTTTTTCTCGATGCATCACATAGAGTATTAAAGACTCTTATCTCCCACCCTCTACCTGTAATCTCTTTTACAATCTCTACGAACTTATCCACGGGATATGTGGTCTGTCCTACAATCCCAAGTTTATCATTTGGGGTTATATCAGGTATTGCTTCTGGGGAGGAAACTACAGAGATATTCCTTCCTCCATAACTGACCAGCCCCTTCACTTCTGGATGTCCATCCTCTCCTATAATGATAATCTTATATCCCTCTGAGAAGAGGAATTCTACCATATGTTGTGCCCTAGCAACAAGTGGACAGGTGGCATCTATGATATTTATGTTTCTCCTCTTTATTTCACTCAGGAGATCCAGTGGAATTCCATGGGACCTTATTAATAGGGATTCGTCAGGACCCAATTCTTCTATCCCCCCTATTACCCTTAGTCCCATATTTTTAAGTCTTTCTACCTCTAAGGGGTTATGGATTATTGGTCCAAGAGAGGCAATCTTTATCCCTGACCTTATAGTTTCTTCAGCTAATTTTATGGCTCTTTTTACCCCAAAGCAAAAACCGTATTCTCTGGCTAAGAGTATATGGTATTCAGCCATTAATCAGTAATCTTTACGCCAAGGGTATTTTCCAGCTCACTCAATGCAAATTTATGGATGTCTTCAGAAAAAGATGCAACACAGCTTCTTGGAATTATTACCTCATATCCAAGCATCCTGGCGTCATATGAGGTATACAGAATACAGATATTGGTTACAACCCCTGTTATGATTAACTCATTAATTCCCAATTCTTTTAGAGATATATCAAGGTCTGTGCCAAGAAAGGCACTGTATCTTCTCTTCTCGATAATTCTTTCTCCATCTACAGGTGTAAGTTCGTCTATTATCCTGGCTCCCCAGCTCCCCTTTACGCAATGTGGAGGAAATTTCTCAAACTCTTTGTCTGTTTTTAGATGTGAATCGCATATATAAAAGATAGGTAGCTTATTACTTCTTGCTATTTCCAATTGTTTTTTTATGTGGGGGATGGTTCTTGCAGAAAGAGGAGAATAGAGAACTCCATCCGGGTAGACGAAATCATTTAGCATATCTATAATAAGGAGTGCTGAGTTCATACTTGAATCAATCCTCCCCTTAAATCTTCGAATTTCATTATTTCTTTGTTAAATCCGAGCTTTATCGTACCGGTAGGTCCATTTCTGTGCTTGGCGAGTATAACCTCGCATGTCCCCTTTTCCGGGGTATCCTTATTGTAGTATTCTTCTCTGTATAAGAATAATACCAGATCTGCTTCCTGTTCTATAGCTCCACTCTCACGAAGGTCAGAAAGCTGTGGACGTTTATCCTGTCTCTGTTCTACAGCCCTGCTCAACTGGGAGAGAGTTATCACCGGAATGTTTAATTCTCTGGACATAGCCTTCAGGTCTCTTGAAATCTTTGATATCTCCTGAACTCTGTTCTCCACTCTGGCTCCTGAATTCATAAGCTGGAGATAGTCTATTATAATTAGTGATAGCCCAACTTCAGATTTAAGCCTTCTGGCCTTCGCCCGCATTTCCAGCACACTGATATCTGGAGAATCATCGATGTATATAGGAGCTTCCGCTAAGGAGTTAATTCCCGTTGTAATCCTTCTCCATTCAACCTCGTTGAGGTCTCCTACTCTAAGTTTATGGTAAGGAATCCCTGCTTCTGCAGAGAGCATCCTCATAGCTACCTGTTCTGAAGACATCTCTAAACTGAATATTGCTACCGGAAGCTTAAGCTTTACCCCTACGTGATGGGCAATATTCAGGCAGAGTGCAGTCTTACCCATAGACGGTCTCCCCGCTATAATTATAAAATCGGAATACTGAAGACCACCTGTAAGTTTATCAAACTCTTCAAAACCTACCGGGATTCCGCTGAGATAACTGTGCTTTTTAGACCTTACCTCCATAAGTTCGAATACGTTGAAAAGTTCTTCTTTCAGAGATATAAAGTATTGAAAGACTTTACGTTGAGTTACAGCAAATATAAGTTGTTCCGCCCTATCCATAATTACAGGAACCTCTTCTGCCTCTTCCTCTGCGAGCTCCTTTATCTTTATCCCGGCATCTATAAGCTCCCTCAGTATAGCTTTCTCCTGTACTATCTTGGCATGATATGCAGCATTGGAAGGGGTTGGAACCTTATCCAGCAGGGAAGAGAGATATGTATAACCCCCTACAGACTCTAATAAGCCCTTCCTGGCTAATAAATCAGAGACACTTATTATATCTACAGGTTCTCCTTTCTCAAAGAGTTCCATAATTGCTTCATAAATGTCTCTATGAGCTTTACGGTAGAAACTTCTGGAATCAAGAATCTCTATAACCCTGGCGATAGCATCTCTGGATAAGAGCATAGCGCCTAGGACAGACTCTTCTGCCTCCAGGTTGTGTGGGGGGACGTTGGATCTTACCCTCTCTTCGATACCCATTATTTATTCACTCTCTAAAATTACATTTATAGGGGCATTTACACCAAATCCACACTTTACTATAACTTCATATGTCCCTAAATATTTTAATGGTTCTTTGAGGACTACCTGGTGTTTATCAATATTAAAGCCTTTATCGTTTAACCTTTCAGCTATATCTCCTGAAGTAATAGAACCAAAAAGCTTGTTCTCTTCCCCCACCTTTACTTTAAAATTTAGAGTGACACCTTTTAACTTCTCAGCCAGTTTCATAGCCATTTCTTTCTCTTTAACTTCTTTTATTGCAGCAGCACTTTTATGAAGCTCGATATCTTTTACTCTTCCTCTGGTAGATCTGGCTGCAAGTCCTTTAGGTATAAGATAATTTCTGGCATATCCCTCAGAGACCTCTTTTATGTCCCCCTCTCTACCTAATCCTGGTACATCCGTTAAAAGGATAACTTCCATCTTTAATCACTCGTAAAGGGCAAAAGCGCCATTATTCTTGCCCTTTTAATAGCTCTGGCTAATTTTCTCTGATGTCTAGCACAGGTTCCGGTGGTTCTCTTTGGCAATATCTTTCCTCTATCAGAGAGGAAATGCCTCAATCTATCTATATCTTTATAATCAATTACAATCTTCTCTGTACAGAATGCACAAACCTTTTTTCTCTGATGACCTCTGAATCTTCTTGTTCCTTCTCTCCTTCTATCCTGAGCCATATTTCTCCCTGGGACCCTTTAAGGGTAGGTGAAAATTTAATATTCGCCTTCACCTTAAGCGATACTCTATTTGTTTCCCTCTGTATCTATATCGATCTTACTTGAGATATCATCTACAAATGCATCTTCGTCAAAACCCTCTATCTCCTCAGAAATTCCTTCTTCAGCCTCTTTGGGTTTACTACCCAGAAATTCAACGCGGTATGCTACTACTCTGGGTTTTCTGTGAATCTGCCCATCTGACCCTTGAAATTTATCTATCTCCAGCCTTCCTTCTACCCCAATCAGTCTTCCCTTTTTGAGGTAATTGGCACATATCTCTGCCTGCTTTCTCCACACCACTATGTCTATAAAATCGGCATCCCTCTCCCCTTCAGAGGATTTCCCTCTTCTGCTCACTGCTAATGTGAAGTCCAGAACTGGAATTCCTGTAGGGGTATATCTGAGTACAGGGTCAGCGGTGAGTCTTCCAGTTAATACTATGTGATTCATAATTAATCTCTCCTGATTATCATATGCCTTAGACTTTCCTCGGTAAGCTTTATTATCCTATCCAGCTCTTTTAAGAGTGCACCATTTCCCTTAAAATTCATTACTATATAGTAACCATCGTGGAACTTTTTAATAGGGTAGGCTAACCTTCTCTTACCCCATCTATCTATTCCCTGTAACTCTCCCCCATTATTATTAACGATCTCCTGCAGCCTGTTGATAATATCTTCTACTTTTGATTCCTCTAGGTCAGGATTAAAAATACACATTAACTCGTAGTCTCTCAACTTTGGTTTTTTCCTCCTATTATATTAGGGATAAAGTAGGGTTACCCCTACTTTATCTCGACCGTAGCTCCGACTTCTTCCAATTTAGCCTTTATCTGCTCTGCCTCTTCTCTTGATACTTTCTCCTTTACGGCTTTTGGAGCAGCATCAACAAGGTCTTTAGCCTCTTTGAGTCCTAAACCTGTGATATCCTTTACTACTTTTATGACCTGAACCTTCTTCTCACCAGCAGAAGTAATTATTACATCAAACTCTGTCTGTTCCTTAGGCTTCTCCTCAGCCACCGGTGCTGCTGTAGGAGCCATAGCCACTGGAGCAGCAGCCTGAACTCCAAACTTATCTTCCAAAGCCTTTACCAGCTCTGAAAGCTCCAGTACACTCATCTGGGATATAGCCTCAACAATCTCTTCCTTTGTCATTTCCATATTACCTCCTTCTTAGGATTTCTTCTCTTTAATACCATTCAGAACATATAGAAGGTCTCTCATAGGTGCCTGTAATACATTAACCAGACTTACAATTGGACCAACTATTCCGCCCAATACTATGGCTAAGAGTACTTCTTTAGGCGGTAGCTTACTTATCTCTTCCAGTTGAGAGCCCTCATATAATCGACCTTCTAAAAACATCCCCTTAGGGACAAGCTTTTCTTTACTCTTAGAGAATCTTATGACCTCTTTAAGGAGTTCAATCTCATCCCCATAAGAAAATATAAACATATTCGGTCCCTCAAGGAGGGATTTACTGCCATTAAGGTTGACACCTTTCTTCTTGAGGGCTATGTTAAAGAGTGTGTTCTTTATGACCTTGGCTTCCCCATTTTTAGCCTTTATATTCTTCCTCAAAGTTTCTACATCTTTTATGACAAGCCCTCTATTTTCTGCCACAATAAATCCGTTAGCCTTGTTTAACTTTTCTAAAGTATTCTCTACTACCAGTACCTTTTCTTCTTTTAAAGCCATTTTCTCCTCCTATAAAATAACCCTTCCGCAAGATAAGGAAGGGTCGCCCTTCCTCGGCAGGATATTAAGCCTTTCGGCACCTGCTTTCTTAGGAATTATAGAATTATAATAAATCAGCAATATTTACCTTTATACTGCACTTAATTTTGTAGCTCTAAGTGGGTCTACTTTTATACCAGGGCTCATAGAGGTCGAAATAGCAACACTTCTCACATACTGCCCCTTAACTCCAGATGGCTTTACCCTGAGTATTGCGTTCATAAGTACATTAAAGTTCTCTACCAGTCTCTCACTTTCGAAAGACCTCTTGCCTATAACAGTATGAATTATACCAAACTTGTCAACCCTGAATTCAACTCTACCCTGTTTTAGCTCCCTGACCGCATTAGCTATATCTGTTGTAACTGTTCCCACCTTAGGATTTGGCATAAGACCTCTTGGTCCAAGAATCTTACCAAGTCTTCCTACCAGTCCCATCATATCCGGGGTTGCTATGGCAACGTCAAAGTCGGTCCAACCCTCATTTATTTTTGCCACCAGGTCTTCAGCTCCAACATAATCTGCTCCTGCATCTACAGCTTCCTGAGCCTTTTCTCCTCTGGCAAAGACTAAGACTCTCCTGGTTTTTCCTATACCATGGGGTAGTACTACCGTACCTCTTACGTTCTGCTCTGCATGTCTGGGATCTACCCCCAGTCTTATAGCAATCTCTACCGACTCGTCAAACCTGGCATAACTCACCTGTTTTACAAGTGAGATAGCCTCATCCACATCATACCTCTTTTTTCTATCTATAAGTTTAAGTACTTCTGTATATTTTTTACCGTGCTTAGGCATTTTTCTTCCCTCTCTTTAATCTTCTACGGTTACTCCCATACTTCTAGCTGTTCCAGCTATTATCCTCATAGCAGCTTCCAGATTATCTGTATTTAAATCCTGGAGTTTCTTCTGGGCAATATCTTTAAGCTGGGCGGTGGTAAGTTTACCTACCTTGTTTTTATTTGGCTCTCCAGAACCTTTTTCTATTCCCAGCGCTTTCTTTATAAGTTCAGAGGCAGGTGGAGTTTTGAGAATAAAGGTAAAACTTCTATCCTCAAAGATGGTTATCTCTACAGGAATAATCTCTCCAGCCTGTCCAGAAGTCTGTGCATTGTAAGATTTACAGAATTCCATTATATTAACTCCATACTGTCCCAGGGCAGGACCTATCGGAGGGGCTGGTGTAGCTTTGCCCGCTGGAATCTGTAACTTTACTATTCCGATTACCTTTTTAGGCATCTAAATACTACCTCCTTATACCTTCTCTACTTGATCTATTCTTAATTCTAAAGGCGTCTCTCTACCAAATATAGAGACAGTTACTCTTACCTTTTTCCTTTCGGGAATTATCTCTTCTACCGTCCCTGCGAAATCTTCAAAGGGACCATACTTTATCCTAACTATATCCCCAACCTGCAGGGATGTTCTATATTGAACATCTTCCCATTTTATCCTTCTCATTATTGTCGAAAGTTCATCTTCTGGTATTGGAGTAGGCTTTCCTCCAATACCAACAAAACCAGTAACACCTGGAGTACTTCTTACTATCATCCATGTTTCATCGTCCATCTCCATATTTACAAGAAGATAACCCGGAAATATCTTTCTCTTTACCACCTTCTTTTGAAGTTCATGGAGTTCGATCTCGTTCTCTATAGGAACAAGAATTTGAAATATCTTATTCTCTGCCCCAAGAGAACGAATCTTTCTCTCTAGGTTAGCTTTAACCTTCTCTTCATATCCAGTAAATGTATGTATTACATACCACTTGCCCTTTTCTGTCTTACTCTCAGTCATAATTCACCTATTTAGCTATAAACGCTACGATTCTAGATAGTATAAGGTCTACTACTCCAATAAATGCTGTAAATATAGCAACAAATAATACTACAATTATTGTTAAAACCTTCACTTCATCTCTGCTAGGCCAGGTAACTTTCCTTAATTCTGACCTGACCTCTCTAAAAAACTGCTTTATCTTTTGCCATATTCTTTTGAACAGAGATAATTGCATCTCTCCTCCTTCTATATATCAGAAACTCTAACACATCTAATATAATACCAGAAGGATTTCTTTTTGTAAAGAATCCTCTAAGCCTGTTTTATAATTCCAGGTGGATAGAAGCTACTCATAACTTCATCTATATATTTCAAAGACCTGGCTGTATCCAACCTCCAATTTGTAGGACAGGTGGATAAAAATTCTACTATAGAATACCCCTTTCTGTCAAGCTGGCACTGGAATGCCATTCTTAGATATTCTTTAGCTTTTAAGACATTCTTGGGTGAATTGAGGGCAGCTCTCGCTGCAAAGGCACATCCTTCTGAAACAGCCATCATATCCAGAAGTCTTATTGGATATCCGGCACTCTCAGGGTCTCTCCCTCTGGGAGTAGTTGATGTCTTCTGGGATATAAGACTTGTAGGTGCCATCTGTCCACCTGTCATACCGTAGACTGCATTATTTATAAATATCACCGTTATCTTTTCTCCCCTTACAGCTGTATGCATAGCTTCCCCTAGACCTAAACCAGCCATATCTCCGTCACCCTGATAGGCAAATACAACCCTGTCAGGATACACTCTTTTTACTCCCGTTGCTACAGAGGATGCCCTTCCGTGAGCCGCCTGAATAAAGTCGAAATTGTAGTGTTCATATATATATGCAGAACAACCGACTGAGCCGACCCCTATAGCTTTATCCAGAAGTCCCATCTCTTCCAGGACTTCGGCTAAGAGCCTGTGGGCGATTCCATGGGTACAACCCGGACAGTAATGAAACTTAAGTTCATTTAAGGCTTTAGGATAGCTAAAGATTTTCATAGTTTCACCTCTTGTACGACCTGTAATAACTGGTCCAGGATCTCCACATATGTGGGGACTATGCCAACCCTTCCATAGAAGTATACCGGATATTTTCCATTAATTGTCAGTTTTACATCTTCTATCATCTGTCCAAGACTCATTTCAACAGTAAGTATAGCCTTAACTGACTGTGATAGAGATGTAAAAGCAAATGCAGGGAATGGGTATAGTGTGATGGGTCTTATACACCCCGCCTTTATATCCCTTTCTCTTGCAATCTTTGTTACACCCTCAAGAATCCTCCCCACAGTGCCATAACCGACCAGTACTATTTCTGCGTCCTCTAACATGAGACTATCCCATCTCTGTTCGTTAAAGGATATCTCCTCATATATCATTAAAAGATGAAGATTATGCTTCTCTAAATCTTCTGGGTCAAGGTGCATAGAGGTTATGTGATTGGGAGCACCAAACTTGCCCTTCCCTAAAGCCCACGGCTTATCCGGTAAATCTGGCTCTTTAAATTCCGGTATCTCTATATCTTCCATCATCTGTCCCAGAGCCCCATCTATTATTATCATTACCGGTGTCCTGTATTTATCTGCCAGGTCGAAGCCCAGTTTTGTAAAGTCAAAACATTCCTGGACATTTGAAGGGGCTAAGACTATATTTCGATAATCTCCATGTCCACCTCCTCTTGTTGCCTGGAAATAATCACTCTGGGCAGGCTGGACTCCTCCTAAACCTGGACCCCCCCTCATAACATTTACTATCACACAGGGCAATTCAGCTGCCGAAAGATAAGATATCCCTTCCTGTTTGAGGCTTATCCCTGGTCCTGATGATGCAGTCATTACTCTTACCCCACAGGCAGATGCGCCAAAGACCATATTTATGGCAGCAGTTTCACTATCCGCCTGAAGGAATACACCTCCAACCTCAGGTAGACGTCTTGCCATATAGTGTAATATCTCACTCTGAGGCGTTATAGGGTAACTGAAGAAATACTTGCATCCAGCATATACTGCCCCCTCTGCAATAGCTTCGTTACCTCGCATAAGTACTTTCATTTATATCCTCCCGTACTAACTCTATTGCGATATCAGGGCACATAATAACACAGGCTCTGCAGCCTATACATTCATTTCCTGTAAGCCTGACAGGATGATTTCCCCCTTCATTCAGATACTCTTCAAATTCAAGTACATCTCGGGGGCAGAGAGAGATACATATACCACAGCCCTTACATCTCTCTTTGTCTATGTTTAATGTATATCTGTACTTCACGCTGACATCCCTTCCTTTATTTTCCTTGCGTAATTAATCAGTTCTCTGGCATTAATAATGGTAGAGCCCATTATTTGACCTGTAAGCATTCTGGATATCTCCATTATCCTCTCATCTTCTTCCAGTACTTTTAACTTTATATTTACTCCTTTTTCGTCTGTTTCTTTCTGGACGTATATATGTGTATCGCCAAAGACAGCAATTTGAGGTAGATGTGTTATATTTATTACCTGACTTGTCCTGGAGAGCTCATAAATCCTTTCTCCTACTGCTATTGCTGTCTTTCCCCCTATACCTATATCTATCTCGTCAAATATAAATGTGGGGAAAGACTCGACATCTCTGAGAAGACTTCTTATTGCAAGAGATATCCTGGATAACTCTCCACCAGAAACGACGTCTTCAATCCTTTTTAGAGGCTCGTCAGGGACAGTAGCTATAAGAAACGTTACCATATTGAATCCAGAAGGTGCAGGTTCAACAGTCTCCTCAACTTCTAACCTTATTCTTACATCTGGCATCCCTAACTTCTTTAATTCTTCTTCTAAAAGAGTGGAAAGCTTCTCTGCAGTTTCTCTCCTTCTATATGTTAATTCCTCACCCAAAGACTTCAACTGATTGAATGTCTCTTCTATAATTGAATCTAAATTGCTACTCTCCTCTTGAATTTTTTCCAGTCCATTTCTTCTACTCTCTAATTTTTTTAACTCCTCTAATAACTCATTTACTGATTTTACCCTGTACTTTCTCTTAAGTTCATTTATAAAGTGAATCCTTGCTTCTAATTCTTCCAGTTTAGAACTGTCAACCTCATTTAAATGGTTCATATAAGTTCTGATGTTCCTCGACACCTCTCCTATCAGTATCCCCTGATTTTCAAGGTCTCTCGCAAGATCCCCCAGTTGAGGGTCTATATCTCCCAGTCCTGTTAATATCTGTGACACCCTGGATAATCTGGAAATTACTGAGTCATCATCTTCGTATAAGAGAAGATAAGACTTTTCTATATCATTCTTTAGCCTTTCCAGATTTAGAAGTCGTGACTCTTCCTCTTCTAGCATCTCGTCTTCGTTTTCCACAAGATTGGCTCGTCTCAATTCATCTATCTGATAATTGAGGAAGTCAATCTCTTGGAGCCTGGTTTTTATCCTCTCTTCTATGCTCAGTTTTTTCCCCCTGAGATCTTTCCACTTAGAGAAGAACTCATTGAATGAGTCTCTATAGCTGTGCAGTCTTCCATAAGAATCTATAAGCTCCAGCTGATATTCAGGAGAAAAGATCTCTGCATTTTCCATCTGGGAAAATATGTTGACCAGATATCTTCCTGTCTCTCTCATTACAGAAGCGGGGATAGCTCTCCCATTTACCTTTATGCTGTTCTTACCTGTACTGGTTATCTCCCTTAATACTATGAGTTCATCTGCGACCTCAATCCCATTCTCCTCCAGTAGTCTTATCAATTCTTCTCTCTTAGGCAGGTCAAATATCCCTATTATCTGAGCTTTGGGATAACCCGACTTTACCATACCAGAACTGGCTCTAGCTCCCAGAAGTTGCTGTATAGCTTCCACTATCAGAGATTTACCTGCACCGGTCTCTCCGGTGACTATGTTTAACCCCGGGGTAAAGGTGGCGTTTACACTATCTATTATGTTGAATCCCCTAATATTTATCTCCCTAAGCATCTCCTACTCTCTCTCCCCAATGGAGCTTCTCTCTCAGGGTAGAGAAAAA
>Ga0116168_1001767_pt1 | contig 15419 bp, 16 predicted proteins | sample AD_UKC129_MetaG_FD_89795 | JGI IMG/M metagenome (GOLD analysis project Ga0116168, IMG submission 89795) | Active sludge microbial communities of municipal wastewater-treating anaerobic digesters from Canada - AD_UKC129_MetaG | ecosystem: Engineered > Bioreactor > Anaerobic > Digestate | place...
AATTCCATCCATTCTTGATGCATGTAAATTGATCGTAGAGTTAATACCATCTATTTCCATTCCTGCCTGTGTTACCCTTATATCAAGTCCTTCGACATCGGCAGCAGTCTCAACAAATACACCAGGTTCAAACACTCTGTTTTCTTCATCAAAGAGGAAAGCTATATCGCCCGTAATAGCTGTGGAATATAGATTGATGGTAGCCAGGCCTACCTCAAGCTCACTCATATAGGCTGAAAAAGTATTAGAAAAAGCAGACTCTTCCCAGTATTCATCCCAGCCAGGAGTTATTCCAGGAGTTGGTGCTGGCGTAAAATCTATTGTTTTGATACAAATATAAGTTTCTCCCTCATACTTTACCCAATCATTTATCTCATAAAAACCATTTTCATCAAAATCAGGAATAAACAGATTTGAAAAAGCATTAAACTCTGATTTAGTTACCCTCAAATCAATTTCATAAGACAACTGATTTATTTCAGAGGTATGAGTTGATACTGTGTTAGACAGAGCATTGAACTCTGTTTGGGAAACCTTCGTGATTATTTCTCCTTCAAGTTCATCAACTCTATTTTCTATGTCTGTTACCAAAGTGATTATAGCTTCTAACTCTTCCCAATATTCCTCACTTCCAGTTTCTCCAGGTTCATATGCAGGTGGAGGTGTATATGCTTTAATACATCTCCATACCTTTCCATCATGTGTAACATAGTTTCCCAAAGCATATGAAAAGGAATTGCTCCACGGTGTAGTTGTGAGAGAGCCTATTTCATTTTGTAGATTCAGCAACGCTGTTGCATGCTGAGAAGCGATTGCCAATAAGTCATTTATATTTTCTCCTTGTTCTGCCTGTAGTTGAAGTAGATTCAGCAACGCTGTTGCATGCTGAGAAGCGATTGCCAATAAGTCATTTATATTTTCTCCTTGTTCTGCCTGTAGTTGAAGCAATCCATTTATATTTTCTCCTTGTTCTGCCTGTAGTTGAAGCAATCCATTTGCTGTTCCATATAAACCAGCAAACACATCTCCATATACTCCCTGCTCATAAACAAAATCTGTAACATCTATGAGATTAATTCTTGCAATCAGTTCCTGGGCAAGCTGGTCTTCTGATATATTTCCTTCAAGAATAGTTAGATAATCAGATGGATTTGTTGAAGTTTGTCCTTGAACTCCATTTGTTGCAGATGATGGATACCAATCTCCTACAGTCCTATATTTATCTCGTACTCTAACCCAATAATATCTTATGTCTACAAGTCCTAAACCTGTATGTGTAAATGTAGTACTGGTTGCATCTCCTATCTTTACTGCATTTGCTCTATTATTTACGGTGGCAGACCATACTTCAAGCACACCACCTTCTGGGATAGTAACCGAAGCAGTAAGAATTATAGAGTAAACTCCTCCTGTTGCTGTTAGCCCAGTTGGAGTTGGAACTGCTGTTATAGTAACATCAACACTTCCAGTTCCACTTTCATTTCCTGCAACATCAACTGCTTTTACATAAAAAGTTTGTGTCCCAGTCCATGTGATTCTTACCTGATAGCGTGTCGCCAATCCTATGTTTGTTCCATTTACAGTATAGTGCGAAATAGGAAGTGATGTCTGGCAACTTGTCCAGTAAATAGTGACAATCTCACCACTTATTGAATAAGAAGGAGATGGAGTTGATGGTGCAGAAATGCTTATGCTTGCAGTCTGCGAATAATCGCTTTCTTCAAGATTTCTGTTTAATGCTGTAATCTTAAAATTATAAGTTCCAGCAGTTAGGTTGCCTCTGTATGTGTACCTGTTGCCTGTATAGTTCGATACAAACAATGAATCGTTCAAATAAATATTGTATCCATATGTCCCAATGTCAGCATTAGCAGTCCAGTTCAACACAATGAATTGACCACTTAAAGTAGCGGTAAGTCCTGTTGGCTGAGTAGGCACATATGATTTCCCAGTAAATTCTACTGAAACAGGAAGAAATTCGTAAGGATTGGGTTTGTTATTTACTGCAAAATAGTATGTTTTGCCTGGTATTAGATTTTCTACTTCATAGAAAGGATTATATGTAGTTCCGAGAAGTGTCCACGGACCAATTTCTGATGTAGGACTAATATATACATACCACTTTATTGCACTACCACGCCAGGTCAATGAAATGATATTCTTTACAGATCCATCTGCACCAAACTTGAGATTTTCAGTTGCCTGAAGTCCAATAACAGGTGCTAAATCAGATATATTAGTAAAATATGGCAGTTCAACAGAATCATCGTAGACATCAGGCCAGTACTCAAGAGCTGTGATTTTTCTCTGCATATCCGAAGCTCTTGAGATATTCAAAACCCTAAACAGCTTTGTTGCTTGATTTACTTTTCCAAAGGAGTACAAAGCATATTTCGACGGAGTTCTAGTCCAGTTTTGTGTTATCGAAAGCGTATCTGTTGTAGTCTGCTGTCCTACAGAAGAAACATACCTTGTCTCTCTGTCGTCTGTATCGTAGTGCTGTATTGTTACAACATATGTTTCACTAGGATAAAGTGTGACTTCTCTATCGAGAGTAACTGAACCACTGGTAGCACTTACAATCCTGCCAGAGTAACCCCATTGAGGAACATCATGTGCAACCTCTATTACATCTCCTGGCAGGCAGGCTATAGCATCAACATCAGCATTAAAGGAAACTGTATTTGTCAGGTAACGGTTGCAGTTCATCAGATATTTTGCATGTTTTACTGCCATATCCCTTGAAGTACAACCAAGCAGGTCAATCTGTGTTGGCTTTAGTTCAACATCAGTATTTAATCCAGCCTGTTCAAGAGTAATTGTTTGCTTCGAGTAATTTAATTCCTCATCATAATATGTGACTTCAATAACATTTGCTCTTTCATCAGTTGACAACCATGTTTCCTGAAAAGAGTCTTGGATAATATTACCCATTGTGAACATGAATCTCTGTACTGGCAAATCTTCAGAATCATATACAACAGAGAATTTGCTACCAATTTGAATTACAGTTCCCCTTCCAAGCTGTGAAACAGTATCAAGAGCTTTTCTTAAGTTCATTGCACTATCAAAATAGATATTGCAGGTATATCCTTTTTCACTACACCGGTCTGCCCACTCTGAAAACTTCTCATAAATTATCTTTGAATATGGTATATCTCCACAGTTTTCATTGTGGAGAATGTCATAACAACCCCAGGCAGGACTCATTGCTGGCTTATTTTCATATCCAGAACCTGTGTAGACTGAGACATTGTTTCTGGTAACAAGGCAGGTAACTCGTGGTGTAGAACCAGAGAGCTGGTCTGTAGCAAGGACTTTTAATCCAAGCAATGCTATCCCTGGATATGTGAAATCATCTGCTACAATCTCCTGCATATATTCCCAATATGTTAAATTTCTGTATCTTGAACCAGTAGGAAGTGCAGATGAGAGCTTTATTCGAACTTCATACTGATCTGGGGTCAAACCTGATATGAGATAATACCTTCTTACAGCAGAATTAGTTGCCTCTGTAATCGTTACCTCTCCATAATCTTGCCATGTTAGATAGCCTACTCTCCTATACTGAATCTGAAATGCTACCGATTGCTGGTCCAACCCCCCAGAGTTGTTTGCATAGAAAAGTCCCTGCGGAAGAGATATTCCAATGCCAATTGAACTTACAGAGTTTCCGAGGGTCTGCTTTGTAGTGTAGCTTGTGGTTAGAGGTGTATTGATAGCCTGGTCTGAAAATGTGTCCTGGAAAAATGGAATAGCAGTCTGGTTTATCTCTCCGTATCTTTTTTCTACTTCAATATCAGAATAATAATCTATCGGAGTATCATTTATTTCTATATCATCAATAGAATCTATATAATGACCAGCAATAGCATACAGCAAGTTGAGATACTGCTTGTCCCCATCAGTTGAGACATACCGTCCGATGCACGGTGGGGTAACTCTGTGGGTGCCGTATAAGACTGGCAAAGCAATATTTTCTTTATAGAGGTTTGACATTGGCTCCCAACTGTATGTTGGAGAATTTGAATAATCGCCAATGTCAAAACCTTCAATGTCTGGGGTTGATGGAGGAAGTAAAGCATTAATTAACAAGCTCCCAGCAACCATAGTGCCTATTTGAGCACCCATTAAAAGTAGAGGTGCCTCTATTAATGGAGGCAAAACAAAAACTGTGACTACAACAAGGGCAAGCATAGCCACAGACCTTGCTATATCTTTTCCTCCACCACCCCCACCACCTTTAGGGACTGCACAGAATGCTACAAAGTCTCCTGGGTTGATTTCATAATCAGATATGATTGTATTTTCAGGAAGTAATCTTCCATTTACAGACACAGCCACATCAAAAGCTGTATCTAATGGAGCTGGATAGTAATTTCTGATGATTTCCTGCAGAGAGACTGGTTGGAGACAGTCTATATATTTTGTGTCCTGTGATTCGATAGGTTTAAAGGGATTTCGTATACAGGTTACAACTATCTTATCCTTCATATTTGTAAAATCCCTCTATACACCGTGAGTAATACTTGTCTGAAACACTTGAGATAATACTGCCTGTCTTCTCAAGAGTATGAATAAACCTTCCTCTGCCAATATACACTCCAAAATGGCTTATCAACCTGGGATGTGCAGGATTTGATTTCATAGCCACAGCACAAGGCTCTGTTGGAGTATCTATTTTCTGCCATTGGCTTTTCTTTGTATGATAAAGCCTGTTGATTTCCAAAATATTGAAACAAGAGACAATTACATCTGGCAGATCAATTCCATAGATATGTTTGAATACCGCCCTAAACAAACCATAACAGTCAAAATAGGGTTTCTTTGTGACAGGGTCTATCTCAGTCCCCCTACCACCGTCTCTGAAAGGACATCCAACAAAATAACTCAAATCATACATACAGTGGTGTCCTCCCAAGTCCAGGAAATCCTCCAAATCTTGCTGAATTGCCAAGCTCTCTGCATCTTGCCAGTGTTCTGTCACACGAAGTCTCCGAGCCAGAATATCCACAAAGAGTTCCTTTGAATGTCTTGTATCTACAGCGATTTTTCTGCATTCTGTAGATAGGGAATCTTCTGGTAAACAGATTCACAGCACCCAGAGTAAATGTAGCCCACATAGAACTTGTAGAAGGTTGTTTCAGCTCGAAAGCGTGTTCTACAATGGGTTCTGTTTCATTGAGATGCTCACTGTGAACTACACTTATTGTTACAGTTATAGGACTGTATCCATTTTCTTTGCAGTAGTTGTCATACTCCTGAATATATGCCTCTATGGCTCTGGTGACATTAGATATGCGGAGTTGAACCTGTGGAATTTCTCCTTTGGAATTATCTGTTATTTCGTCAATCTCGAATGGAAACGGGACATATTCGTTTCCATTCCAGGTAGTAGAAACATTGTCACTTGTGACTCTGATGTGGTCATCAAGCCCTGGAACATCAAGGTCAAGCAGGACAATGAAAATACCACCATCCGTGAGCTTATTTTTTTCTTGTATGATCTCTGAAGACAAAACAAGAGGCATTATACCTCCTCAAGTTTGATAGATAGATTCCAATATCCAGGAGAAACAGCCTCTGCATTTAAATTGTTGTCTGCAAAAACAACGGTATATGTCTGGTTGTCTACAGGATTAGTCCAGTAGAAGGCAATACCTTGATTTTTATCGAAAAAATCTTTTATAGATTGATAATCTGAATCGTCTATATAATCCCATTTTAATTCCCACTTATGGCGTCCCCTCGATGATCTTGCTCGCACATGGATGTAGTTGCCCTCAGATTCAGACCGTATGGTTGGCTTATAATACTCTTCTTTGATAGGGAAGCCAGGATTGTTTGTATATGCACTGTTGAATGAATCCAACTATTTACCTCCAAGCATATCTCGCAAGCCCCTTACATTCCTCTGGATTGCATCAACAACAATAGGGACTATTATCTCTGATGGATTGACTTTTACATCCTGCTGTCTTGCTGTAATGGGGGTTCCGCTATTATTGTGGATCTCTATCTTGATGTTGGGGGACTTGATTGCACTGCCCAGGGCTTTCATCTGTCCTGGCGTGAATACTGCCTCGTCTTTTCTGATTATTGAGAGTACCTCATCAGGGCCAATCCCTCCATGAAATCTGGGGATTATTCGGTAAAACGTCGGCTCATATGCCATGCCACCGAGATGATGTCCTGGGGATAATATAAAATTTGAACCAATAACCTTAAAAAAACCTTGAATCCCAGTCATAGTTTGTTGAGCCAAGATATTTGAAAAAGACCGCATTACACTTTTTGTAAAGCTATTCAGATAATCAGAAAGGCTTTTTAATTTTCCCTCAAAGACATCAAAGAAAAAGTCGCTGAAAGCCTGCTGCATGGCCTGGGCGGTATCAACAGCCATGTCTCTTGCAAGTTGGAATGTTGTTTTTAGATTATATAGATATTCAGTAAGCCCTCTTGCCCTGCCTTCGGTGAAACTTCCTGTGAGTTCTTTCATGGTCATATTGAGCTCATTGAGCTTTGTATTTGTCTCTGCTATTTTATCCTCTGCCTGGATGCGGGCTGTGATGTCGCCAGCCTCAATGGCTTTCTGACGAATATTCTCATAATAAGATAGCATTTTTTCATATTCTGCTATCCTTCCACGAGCAATGTCTTCCTTTGACATGGACATCTCTTTCTCTGCTATGTCAAGAAGTGCCAGACGTCTTCTCGATTCAGCCTCAATTTTATGCAGGTCGTATTCTTCTCTGATTTTAGCCCTCTCACGGGCGCCTCTCTCTTCAATCTCTTTTAATCTTTCCTGATATTCCTCATAGGTCATCTCTGAGTATGTCCAGATTTCGGTAAGCTCTTTTGTGAGTTTTGTCTCTTTCTGGATGCTTTTCTGTATGCGATTTTCCATCTCATTTGCTGTTGAGGTCTGAAGTGTGTTTACAAGTTCTGTATATCTCTTCTCAGCATCTTCACGCTTTTTGGAAGATTCTTCATAGTCCTTCCACTGTTTTTCCCAATTTAAGTGAGATTCCATTCTCTCTTTCCAAGTGCTGAGGAGACTTGTATCGAGCTTTACGCCGTGCTCTCTCATGGATTGGGACGCTTCCTGCATAAGGTCTTTATATTTTTTCTCTATTTCAAGCAATTTGTTGTTTAATTCATCTGAGTTATATGCAGTTTTATCAATATCTGTCTGTAGATCTCTTAATTTTTTCTGCCAGTTTTCAATGGCTTTTACTTGCTCATCTTTTAGCGGTTGGGTATTACCTTTGATAGTATATCGGCCTGACTGACCGCTCATAAGCCTTTCTCGAAACTCATTGAGTTTCTCTTCATCCCATGTGGCGGACGCACTCTCCTTATACAACCCCATGCCTATCTTACGTTTTGTTGCCTCTCCTATCTTTATGATGCCTGCTGATATTGCCTTGCCTATCTCTTCAGGACTCATACCTTTTTTGAGGAGCCTATCAAGGTCTGCCTTGTTCATTCTCGGCAATAAAACTCCTGGGACATTTTCCTGGATTTCTTTCCACGAACGTTCCAAAAAACTATTTTTTGCTATACTCCCTATAAGTGGAATCTTGCTTGCGGCTGCTGCGATAAGCTTAACTATTTCCTTTAATGACAACACCATATCGGCAAGGATACTACCTGCCATTCTGAGCCGATATATGACCTCTGGTTTTATGTCTATCCTTGTAATTATCCCGTCTGCATCCCTTTGAACATCAACAAGGCTTTTTGAAAATTCTTGAATTCCCCTTTTTAACATCCCAAAAAGCCCGCTTCCGCCTTCACCAAACGCTCTCTCAAGAATATCTTTTAGATTACTCCATGCACCTTCCCATGTGTTTTCAAACTCTCGTGAGGCGTAGATAAAACCTTCGAGCCGAGTTTTTAATTCCGAAAAGACTGTGCCTTTTTCCCTCCACTTTTTCACCATACTGTCAGATATTCCCAGGGCTACAGCAAGAGACGAAGATGCGGGCTGAATGCCTCCTTGTATTAAGTCCCGTGCTTCTTGTTTAATTTGATTGATAGGCAAGCCTATGGCCTTAACGGCATTAGTAAGCAATCCTGTTATTTCAAGAGTTTCCTTGAAAGTCATTTTAGCTGATAATGCAGGAGCGAGTATACCCTGATAGACCTCGACAAGTTCCCTATAAGATGCAGGTGTTGTCATAGCTATTTTTTGCAGTTCCTTTTGTGCATCGATTGCAATCTGCTGTGCTGCATTGAATTTGTCTTGGCCGACAAGAATGTCACCCTGGGCATCTATAATTTTAGTCATGGATGTAAGTATTGCAGATATACCAAGTTTTGATGTCTCAAGAGTTTTGTTGTATTCTATGGACATGCCAACAATTTTTTTGAAAGCCTCAATGGTCTGGTTGACTAACGATGCTACGCCAGCAAGTTTCAGAAGGCTGCTTACAAGTCCATTAGTAGATACCCGAACACCGTCAAAGCTATTTCTTAAACTTGGTAGAGTGTTACGCAGCTTTTCTATTTCAGATTTTGCCTTGTTTATCTCGGATACAACCGCCTTTGCATCGGCGGTTATAGTCATCTTGATATTATTATCTGCCATGCTATAATCCTTTCTATGATGCGTGCCTTTCTATGCGGATATTTTTGGCCTATTTTGGTCTTTGGTGGCCTTATCATCAACCTTTGTGGAGGCTGGATTATAGGCATTCCTATGATGCTTATTGGTATATGGATGTCTGAACAATTCAAGGGATAATCCTCTCCGCACATCTTTTTCTGCACATCGCACATACATCTGGGTGTCTGCATTTTTTCTGTTTTTTTATCCCTGTTTCTTTTTCTCTCACACCCATAAATGCCAGCACCGCCTCCCTGAATATTATGTCACGCTGCTTGTATTTGATGTATCGTTCGCACTCTTTGAATGTATATCCCCATTCGATTGTGTCTCTTTTTGTGATGTCTCCACCTGCGATGATGCAGACGAGCTCGTCGATGGCGTCTGAAACTGAGCCTGAATTGCTTCTACCATCTTCCCCAGCCTCTCGAAGAGAGAAGAAATGGGGTTCAATACGAAAAAATCCTCTATCACCTTCATAGCAGTCTCAAGCTCCAGAGAAAATGCGATCTCGTCGGATATGGCTTTTAAATCCTTTTCTTTTGGATGAGTGCCCACTGGTGTAAGGATTACCGCAAGGGCATCGGGCAGGCGATCACCAAGAATGGCAATCAGTTTCAACACATCCACATCGGAAGGGATGTTGAGCCCCTCCAGCACCGAGAGGAGCTGTTTAACCTGCCCGATTACAAGGGGTCTTTGGATATATATTTTGTCTCCTATCTTGTATTGTCTCATTAGCACCTCCTACGTGAATGCTATGGATATTTCATCGTCACCGCTCGAACGATTGAGCTGGCAGGTAATTCCCAGACTTCTTATCCCATCTCTCACATCATCAGAGATGTTGATATACTGCACTTTTGGAGCTGTGATTGTGCAGATGTTGCCAGCACTGCCAGAAAGTGTCAGTGTCAAGTTCCCTTCACTGCCTGAGCGAAGTTTGGAATAAAAATTATATGAAGTAGTCGCAACCTGCTCTGGGTCTATGGTCATAGTGGGCCGTCTCCCTGTAATTACTGCACTTTTATATCCACTTTCTGTATTGGCATCTTTTCTCAAATTCACTTCATTATTCATATTGATTTCAAGGACTCCAATCAGTGCAGAATAGCTGTCTATTGAAAATGTCGCTGAGAGGAATGCCACAGGCTTTGTGGACTCGTATGTCACACCCGAGAGCATTGTGCCATCTGTTACGGAGAAATCAGCACCTGTGAACTCAAAATGAAGCCAGCCTGGAGCTCCATCTTCAAGTTTCAGACTTACATTCCCACGTGCTCCCCAGATTTTCTTGATTACACCGTCTTGATATACTGCAAGCGTCATAGAAGAGATAGACGATGACGCAGGGGCATATGTAACAGAGGTATTGGGAACAACTGTTTCGCCAAAACCGCACGCCTTAAGCAAATTCCCAAGCGCTGGTGCTGTCCCTGCTGTCCCAGAGCCTTTCAGCTCTACATCAAATTCCAACTTTGCGGAACGAACACCTGGAATGCTTGCCCAGGGCGATAGCGAGCTCGATACGTTTTTTCTCTCACCCATAGCAAAATTCGGAGTAAATTTTACATTTGCAGCGAGAAAGGCGTCAGATGCAGATAGTGTTTCTGCTGTGCCCTCTATACTCTCTATCTTTGCCGCAACCTGTGTTCTGGCTTCAATTAATGGCATCTTCTACCTCCTTATTTTCGTTATTTTCTTTTTTCTGGGGTGGTTCAATGGGATTCCCATACTGGTCAAAGTATTTTGTCTCACCAGTGTTGAATTTGTCTTCCATTACCTCTATAGCCTTTTTTTCTTCTGCCTTTCTTGCCATATTGCCTCCTTCCTTATGTCGGCACATCCAAATAGTGCCGTGTCCTGAATTTGACAACATACGTTACTATTCCGTCCGCGTAGTCAACCAGTTCCCTTGACGCGCATATAAACGGCTCTATATCCGCAATGCCGAGCTGCTTCCCCTCTATCGCATCGCGAACTGTATCAATCAATGTGTATGCATTACCTGCCGCAGAAGCCTCTGAAGTAAGATTTTTTCCAGAGATCAAACATTCAAAATCCGTAGTATAAACAGGTCTTGGTTTACTGCCTGTATTTGTATCACCTGCAAAATACACAAAGCATGCGGGGTAATTTAACGTCACAGGCGGTTTTTTCCTACCCAGAGAATCAACCACTTTGAACATATCCAATGCCCGTATGGTTGTTATTATACTGTCTTCTATGTCTTTTATCGTTGACATTAAAACCCTTTCAACTTATCCCGTGTGAATATTCTATCGTTTGTTGTTTTATTCGTTTCAGCATAGCTGTTACTCGTAGCAGTAGGTTCTGGTTCAATGCCGAGAGAAATTGTATCCTTTGCCAGCATCTCAAGAAACTTTATTGCGTTTTTATATCTCTCCGAGCGGGTTTCTGGTATCTCCTCCTGCCGTCTCGAATAGAGATTGTATACTGCAATATCAACAGAAAATTTCTTTATAACCGCAGGAACGGGGCTAAACGGGACGCTGTATCTAACCCCGCAGTATCCGTCAATTTCACTGTCTGCCTGGGCTATCACCTCATTGATGATATCCTCATCTATTGCACCTGTCCCTTCATCATCTGTGAGCTGAATCAACGAGTCCTCAGGAAGTAATTTCTTTATATCGTCAAGCGTGCAGTATGCCATGAGAAAAAGGGAAGGGGTTAACCCTTCCCCCCTCCTTTCTTCTTTACAGTTTCAACGGGTTTCAACGCAACTTCCTCAACGATTAACATGGGCTCTGCCTTTAGAACCTCGTAAGTCTCCTCATCCACTTCAACAATCTGGGGCTGTTTTGTCCACTTCATCTTCGCACGCCAGAAGCTGTCTTTTTTAGCCGCCACCTTGATTTTCATATGTCCTCCGCTATGTCAGCCAGGGCACAACCACGAGCTTTGCTGAGTTATACCAGATGTTGCTTGCCCCGGTTGCATCAAACTGTGCTTCAACGAGTCTCTTTCCTGCAGATTCGTTCGACGGTCCAACAATGAGATGGGTCGGTATGATGTTGAGCGGCACGCCCTCGTCGTTTGTGAGACTCATCATGGCAGTCCTGGCGGCGGAATAATTTGTCGCATCGAGGGTTTGCTTGGAACCGTATGCGAGCTGCCAGAGGCCATAACCCACATTCTTTCTGTCATCTACGCCGTAGCGGTATTTCTTTCTCATGAATACATTCTCATCATCAGGTCTATCCATAGCTACAAACTGGGGCTGCTTTCTCACCTGGAGAATGATGGGTTTTATGGGTTTGCTTAAGTCCATGAGATACCAGGCAGCAGATGCCCCACTGCCATAGTTGCTCTGTGTGGATGAACCCACAGGGTGGTCTGTATCAAAGAAATACTGGCCATCAAAGCATGTTGTCGAGAATCCTGCGGCAAGAAGCTGGAATACCAGATAATCTGGATGCGATTTAGCAGCTTGAGCAAGCCCCTGGATCATGGGGGTGTATATACCTATCTGGTCATCCTCTATGTCATTTCTGTCAACTTCTATTGTGGCCTCATAGTCTTTATTGACTATTTCATAATGGAATGCAGAGAGGTCTTTTATAACCCTGTCTCCGAGCCATTCTCTCATCATTGGGAAGGCGCCGAGCCATTTGTAGTCAACGCTTCTGCCAGTGGATGGCACCTGCATTGCCACCAGCGGCCAGAGTGGCTCGATTGTTTCGAGAGCTTGGTTGAAGATCACACTGAATGTTTTATAGATGCCCTGTAAATTTGTCTGATTGATTATCATTTCATACCTCCTTTAGGGTTAATTTTATTCTCCGTCGTCCACATACATGACGAGCACGATGTCACAGTTTGCAGCACTACCCGCTGCTGTTTCGTTCGCCTTGATTATGAAATCTGTGTTAGCTGCTATCTCAATTGATAACGATTCGCTCTCGCCCTGCGTGTCTGTCCCTGCGATGGTGGCAATGGTGCTGTCATTGAGCTTCAATACAAGGGTCTTATCTGCCCCTGGCGCAGTGCCGAGATTGACATATGCCCTCTTGACTACAACTGGATTTGGTGATTCCACCGCAGGCAGGGCAATTGTCTGGTCTGAGCCGTCTTTTGTCCACCCAGTGAATCTGGGAAGGGTCAGAAAGAATGGCCCTTTTGCGAGCTTCTGGGTTGCAGCCTCAACTGTTGCCTCCGCTGCTGCAAAGTGATTGCCTGCATCCGCTATGCTTATTGCAGATGCTGCGTGGGCTCCAGAGGTGTCTGCAATATGTGTCTCCACTGCAGAATAGAGTATGGCAGGCTCTATATCTATCCAAGCTTCTGTTGCGCTGATATAGCCTGCGATGTTGCCGCAGAAGATGGCATTCGTCACATTTGCAGCTAAATCCACAGTCTGATTATCAACCAGGAAAACATTGTCACCGATATTGGCAACGGATATATTGTGACCCAGTGTCATCCTGAATAGACCTCTACGTCTCACTGTGACTGTCTTATCCCCGCTTGCACCTGCTGAGTTGTCCACATACTCACGGGCAACACCCATAAAGATAAGCCCTGCTGTATCAGCACCATTCACAGCGTATCCGCCTGCATTGACGCAGACAAGGGCGCCTGCATAGATTGTTGTTGACTGATACACGGGTAGGGTTATATCCACACCTTCCATATATTCTGTTTTTTTGTCCTGAGTTAATGCTGCCATCTTAGACCTCCTTTACACTGTATTTTTTAAATGTTTCTGTGTCCACGCCACAGAGCTTGTTAATAAACATCTGTGCCTCATCGAGCTGACCGTCTCCCTCTTTTTTATCTGTGCTGACCTTCTGACCAACAGGCACAATCACGGGAGCCTTCGATACAAAGACATGAAATCCAGCCAGATCGCTTTTGGCATACTCCTTTGCCCAGTCCTTCTGGGCAGGGGTAATTTTTCCTTCCTGCATTGCCTTTTCCACAGCGTCGTTGGCCTCTTTCTCTGCAAGTTTGTTCTTTATTGCTGTTAACTCAGAGGTTAACTGCTCAACCGTTGAGTGTGACTGCTTCATTGCCATGATAGTGCCTATGACTTCTGATTCCGCTGCGTTTTCTTTCAAGCCCAGAGCATCGAGAACGGCTTTACTCACCGCTGGTTTCTGTGCTGAAGATTCTTTAAGTTTGTTCACAGCGAGTATTGCCTCTTCCTCTTTTGCATCTTCAGGCAGACCAAGTGTTTTTAATAGTTCTTTCATGTGTCCTTCCTCCTTTTCTATTTTTGTTGCCTTGTTTACAAGCGGCACCATGCCGTCTATGTTGGGCAGATTTGTCAGCGCTGCGTTTATGAGCTTTAAGACCTTATTGTCTGAAACTCTCTTTAAGAATACAGGCGAGATGTATTTGTATTCCCTTGCCGCTATCATCTGTCGAGCCTTCTCAGTCCATTCCACCACTGCCCAGAGACCATCCCTCCCCTTGTTTATCAATTTTTTTATCCAGCCCGCCGCAGGTGCAGCAACTGGCGGATCTGCAAGTGTCTGGTGTTCATAGTCAATGACGATGTCATTCTTCTTACCCTCAAAGTCATTGATGATGGATTTGAGCGATTCCTCATCCACCACAAAATCACCCTTTGGTGTTGCTATCTCTCCATAGGGTAGTATCTGTATCTCAGCTGGGGCTCCACTAATCTCATTGATGATTGTTATTGTATTTGACTGGGCTTCCTCACCTATACCGTATTTCTTTTTGAATCTTTGTAATCTCTTCTCTATAATCTTCTGGTCTTCTTCACTGTATTTTTCCCTGTTTCTTCCCCTTCCCCAGTATACCGCTGCTGCCCTCACATGCTCTGCATCTGGCACGGGATATGCATAGTTCACAGGGTCGAGCCACTCATCATCTGGCACATCTGACCATTCGGATGGTTTTGTGATGTGACCGTCCTCTCTTATGCTTATTCCATACTTTTTACTTCTTTCCTTCTGTGCCTCTCTGTCTTTCTCTGTCACCATATCCTAACCCCCCGTTGAAACTCCGTTGAAACTCGTCATATTTGCCCCGTAAAATGCGTTTTTAACACCCCCTGTAGGGTAATATAGGCTTGCTCCAAAAATCATCATATAGGGCAAATATGACGATTGTCTCATTTTCCCTCCAGATAACGAACAAGAGCATTCTTGATTTCTATCCAATCCTCATCCTGCACCATCAGGTATGGCCTCGCCGGGATGTTCACCTTATGGCCTCTGCCGGCTTGTCCTCCAAGTTGATGGATCCGGGCATATGGTATGCTACCCTTTGGTCCAACCACGGCCCTGTCTGGATATGCCTCTACACTAATTGAATTTCTCAGCGTCCCTGTATCCACAAGTATCTTTCTTCCTGTTATTCGCCTTTTCGCGTATGCCTTGAGTGTTCCTGTCCTCGTATATTCCTTTTTTCTTATGCCTTTTAAAATCGTAGCAGCTGCAAGGGGTTTCCATTTTTCGGGACGTCCTCCCACCTCGAAATTCCTGATCACCGAACGCCTCACAATCTGCCCGACCTCGCGGAAAGCAGGTGTTGCCTTCTTCACCCGTGATATGAGTCTTTCCAGCATTGATTTCACTTCTGCATCTTTGATCTCAACATTTATTTCCATTTGACATCTCCATCCGCACGGCGTAGCTTCCGGGAGCTTTGTTACCTTCCATAGAGCAAGAATCCCTTCCTCTCCAAATATTTTTCATAATCACCTCTGAAAAACGTATATCCCACAAAAGTTCCTCCCTGATACTCGCCCACCAGCACGTGCCTCTTCTTTTCGTCCTCAAAGAACCTTACAAATCGTTTCCTCATCACG
>Ga0116168_1001769_pt1 | contig 15388 bp, 13 predicted proteins | sample AD_UKC129_MetaG_FD_89795 | JGI IMG/M metagenome (GOLD analysis project Ga0116168, IMG submission 89795) | Active sludge microbial communities of municipal wastewater-treating anaerobic digesters from Canada - AD_UKC129_MetaG | ecosystem: Engineered > Bioreactor > Anaerobic > Digestate | place...
GCCTGCTTTAAGTTTAGAATGGTGTGATTCAAGCAGGATAGCCTTTCTTGACACCTATAGAGAAAGGCGAAATTTTATAGGTTTGGATGTAAGAAAACCTGTCAGTGGGTGCTCTTTCATCCGTTGACGGGGGCAAGTCCAAAGATGCACGCCCCTTTCTTAAGCATCCACAAAATAATACCAACCCAGTTGAATATAAAGTATAATTATTTTTGTTCTATATAGTATGGACATAATTATACAAAAAGTAGACCTTGATACGTGCTTAACTGCCTTTATACTGGGTGTATCTGAAAAAGACAATATCATTGTAATCCCTCATGAGGCAGAGGACAAGCTCTTAAAAGACCCCTCTATTATATGCATAGAGGCAGGTGGAAGCGGACTTACAGAGTTAAACAACTTTGACCATCACGACCCAGAAAGATATTTTCCTCCTGCATGCAGGCAGGCATATGAAGTAAGACAAAAAGAAGATAGAATCCTGGAAAGGTTAATAGAATATGTGTGTATGGTTGATGAGAGACCAAAAGACCACCCTAATATACCCTTTCCTTCCCTTTCCAATATATTTTCAGGGATGCTTCTTTTAGAAAAAGACCCAAAGGCTCAGCTTTTTAAAGGCATGTCCATATTATCTAAGGTTATACAGGATAATATAGACCCATTTTCTACCATGCCCGATGTCCCTGAATGGCAGGAGTATAAAAGGATAAAAGAGGAAAATATCAAAAAGTTGGAAAAGGTATTGAAGGATGCAAGATTCTATACATCCCATAGCAATATGAAGGTAGGTTTTTTGAAATCGACTATTATAGGGGGTATAGGGAGTCTTTATCAGGCAGGATGCGATGTTGTAATAATGTTCAACCCGTCCTTTGGAAATCCGCCTGTTTCTAAATATACCATTGCTGGCAACACAAAAAAAGTAGTGCATCTATTACAACATTTTGATAAGATAGAAAAAGGATGGGGAGGCAGAGAGAGGATAATCGGTTCGCCCAGGAGTGGGAGCAATCTTACAGAAAAAGAGGTGATAGAGATAGTTTTAAAGCACCTGTAAAGAAAAAACGGGTAAAAATAGATATGGACTTCATAATCGCCGCAACAAGGAGAGAAGATTATGCATGGACAAAAATTAAGGAGATATGTGAGGGTGCAGCAAGGAGGCTTTTGAAAGAAGACATAGTAGCCATAGAGGATGTTGTATCTAATGCCATTATGAAACTAATTGAGAACATAGAGAATTATGAGCCAGAAAAAGGCAGAGGAAATATAGAAGGAAATTTTATAGAGTGGGTGAATAAGACAGTGGAATTTGAATTCCTCCATTATAGAGACAGGAGATTAAAGCTAAGTAAGGAAGAGATGTTAACAGACCTTGCCTTTTCTCTGGGCTTTTCACCTGATGATGAAGATATCGACCCCTATGAAAAGGGTGAGGAGATTATAAGTTTAGAGTATTTAAAGACAAACATTGATCAAAACAACCCGGAAAAAGCATTTTTTAGACAAGAACTTTATAATGCCGTAATGGATTTCCCCGATGAGCGCATAAGAAAAGTAATTGTTCTACATTTTATATATGGCCATACAGCAACAAAGATAGCAAAACTGTTGAATGAGAAGGAAACTACGATTAATAACTGGATATACCGAAACAAAAAAAGGCTTAAAAAACGATTAATAGAAAAAGGCATAGATGAAAATTTTTTCAATATCTGAGATTAATAAGGCTAAAAGGTTATGAATAGGCAAGACCACATAACAAAAATCGATGCACTTTTATATGTATACGGAAAACTTCCTCAACATGAGGCAACCAGAATAAAGATGCATTTAGATTCATGCAGAGAATGTCTTGCCTATGTGATATACCTTGAACATAAAAAAATAGAGGCCTGCAAAAGAATGGAGGGCCTTTTCAATAAGGCATATAAGGATAAACTCAAAAAAGAAGATGCCCTTTTCTGGGATGCCCACATAAAATATTGTGACAGGTGTCTTGACAATTACTTGGATTTTATCCACAGAAAGGAAGAGGGTTTGAAAAAGATATTCATGGGTTATATAAAAGGCTTTGTTACAAAGGCAAATCAAGACTTCTTACTGGCTGAGCCAGTGGTTGCTGGAAGCTCAGAGAAAATCCCCTTTAATGAAAGGCAATTTCCCATAAAATCTTTTTCTAAAAGGGGGATGGATATATTTTTTCTTGTGGACAAAAAAGGAAGCCTAAAGGCATATCTTAAATCGAATAAATTCATTACATCAGGTTCCACTGTTTCAATTGCCTGTAGAACAAAAAGGGGTTATGATATCTTTGCCTCTGCCACTACAGGCAAAAGGGGTGTTGCAAATTTGGGAAGCATTAAAAGGCTACCCCCTCCAGGGGCTAAAGCAGGTTATGCTGTTATAGTATCTGGTGTAAGAGACAAAGAGACAAATGACAGGGCATGATATTTTTCGCTATATAACCCTCCCTGTTGATTTCAATAACCCCGTTGCAGCTTTTGAAAGATTGTTTTCAATAGACATCCCGGCTGGTGCAAAAAGCAACATGGCCAGAAGGTTAATAGAACTTATCTCAGAGCAGCCTCTAACAGAAATGGAAAATAAAGAAATAGAGAGGATGGTCTTAAATTCAAAAGGCATATTTAGAAACAAAAAATCAATATTAGAGGCCCTATCGAGCAAATCTGATACACTAAACACTAAACCTGCTCCAAACGATTCTTTAGGAAAAACCCAGTGTCTTTTTGTTATAGAAGAAGGTAATCACCCCTTTGGATATATCAGTAGCATAGTTGCGACGACAATAAATGATGGCAAGGGTGACCACAAACTTGTAGCAAAAGAGCTTTCAGACCAGGTATACATTGCCTTTTACACTGCCTGCGAGGCAGTGAGATTTGTTTTTAGGGACTATGGGCTTAAAGGTAGCGGTTACAGCTATTTTGATAACTACGGTATCACTGTCCAGGTGGGTAGACTAAAGGACACACATGATGGTTCATCCATGTGCCTTGCCATATCCATAGCAATCATATCTTCCTTAATAGGCATGCCGGTGAATGGTGAGGTTGCATTTACAGGGGTTATGAACATAGCCGGCGAGATCGAGCCTGTGGAAGGCATAGAGGAGAAGATAAGGATTGCCACATTTAAGGGCATGAAACAAATCTATGTCCCATTACTAAATACGATCCATATTAAACCACCACAGGATGTTGAACTTATCCCTGTCTCAAGACTCAAGGATGTAATAGATGGTGTATTCGGTGAAAAAGTTATCTGTCAATTTGTAGCGGATTTAAATGGAAAGGGAAAAGCGGTTACAGAGTCCCTTTTACTATTGGATTCCAAAGGCAAAGAAAAGGTATTGATATCCACAGTGGGGATGCGTGACCCATATGGTGCATCCTATCACGATAAGGAAAACAGTCAATTTACAGAGGGACCAATCATAACGGCATTCAGGAGAATCTCCCCTGGGATAGTGATACTTATACCCACAAAAGAGACCTATAACAATGCATTAAAAACAAAGGCAGAGATAGACCGCATGGCCGAAAGGGACATCTGCCATATCCGCATGATAGATATAAAAGACCCAACAGACTACGATGACATATACATAGCCATACTTGCTGTCATAAACAGCATAAGGGATATAATCTCAGGAAAAGATGCATACATTTCCATATCTTCTGGCACACCACAGATGCATACAGTTTTGATTGAGCTTCTGCGTTCAAAAAAACTTGTTGCTCACCCCATACAGGTAAGAGAGCCAAAATTTGCCACCTCCTGGGAGGACAGGGTAAGACCCATCAAAAGCGAGTATCTGAATATAGGCAACTGGTAATAAAACCTTTAATATTTCTTCTTAAAACAAAAAATTTAGATCCCATACAAAATTTTTCGTCTTTTATGTGAAAGAATTTAACCTTCTTGACGGTTATATTTTTTAGAACCATAAGAAAAAGACCTTATAAAGATAAAGTAAAATCCAGGAGGTGCCCATGAATCTATTCAAAAAGTTTATTGCCCTTGGCCTTATCCTTTTTGCTCTTTATGGTTGTGCCTCAACAGCAAAGGTTATTGACCACGCATCCCTCAAGACAAAGGTAACCCTGTCAGAGCCTATATTTTTGAACCTTGCCACACCTGAAAGAACCGTATATGTAAAGGTCACAAACACTTCAGACATTCAGAATGTCTCCCTTGAACCTGTTCTCAAAGACAGACTTATAAAGAAGGGTCTTACCCTTTTAGACGATCCAACCAAAGCAAACTGGATAGTCCACGCAAATATTACATCTCTATTTTACGAAAAACTTGGTTCTATGGGTGATGATGCAGGTAAGGTTGGTGCAGCAGTAGGTGGTATTGCAGGTGCTCTTATACCTGGTTCCTCAAGGGATTCCTGGTTAGGGGCAGCAGCAGGTGCAATTGTAGGTAATGTGGCAGGTGCCATAGCAGGTTCACTTGTTAAGGTAGAGTCCTATATAGGGAATGTGGATGTTCAGATTCAAGAGCGTGTGGCAGGTGGTGTTAAAGGTAAGGTGAAAACAGAAGCCAAGCAAGGCACATCTACAACTATGACTACAGAACAAGAAGTGGTAAGTGACTTCCAGACCTATAGAGCAAGGTTTACAGTGGAGGCCACACGCACAAACATCAACTTAGAAGAGGCTTTAGCAGAGTTGACAGCTAAGGTAGCAGACCAGATAGCAGGGCTATTTTAAAGGCCCTGCCTGATTTTGTTTTATTTTATAAAATTATCTTAAGTTGGGGGTAAATTATGGACTTTAATTTAATCTATGCCTTTATTCTATTAGCAGCTATGGGTTTTCTTGCAGTTTTATGGCTCTGGGCATTGATAGATATATTGAGAAGCAATTTCTCAGGCATGAATAAGATTATATGGTTACTCCTTATTATATTTATACCACTTCTTGGCATGATCCTTTATTTTGCCATAGGAAAAAAGCAGAAGATTTCACCCTTGACAAATCCCCCTGATAAATCCTCTTAAAATAAGGGTATTAGTTAATTTTCTTGACAATATTTGGCAGTTTTTAATATTAATTTTTAAAAAAAAGGGTAGTGGCATGTATTATTATCTTTCCCTGCAGTACTCTGCTATTCAGAAAACAGTTTTACGGCATGACAGGCTATGGTCAATCGCTGGCACAAGCCAATTGCTATCGTTAATGAATGAGATAGAGATGAGGGCAATCACTAAAGAATATGGTGGGATGGCTATAATTGCAGGAGGGGGCAAGTTTACCGCAAGATTCGATTCCAGAGAAAACGCAGAAATGGCAAGGAAGGCGATTGTTAAACTCATCTCCACAAAACTTCCCATGCTGGAATTTCAAATCTCATCGGTTGTTGAGGCAGGCTCTTTCAGAGAAGCAAAGGATAAAAAAGAGCTAAACGGGATGCCATATCCTGGTATAATCTACGAATTAAGTGAAAAGAAGAGGTGCTTCAGAGGGTATGGGGTTACATTTAATCCCCATTTCTCCGTATGTGAGGAATGTGAAGAGTATCCGGCAGAAAAGGGGTTTTATGGCCCTGAGGACAGGCGTCTTTGCAGGATATGTGGCAGCGCAAGAAAGGCTGCACGGATAAACCTGAATGACTTGAAGAAAAAAGAGGCGAATGCCCTTACAAGCATGGAGAGGATATACAGGGATTACATAAACCACTTAAATAACAATCAGGACTTACAGATACCCCTCCTTATGGAGGATATGTTCCCCGCAGATGAGATAGGCAGGATCGCTGTATGGATGTCAGATGTAAACAGCATGAACGATATGGTGCCCCTGTGGCAACGTCAAAACGAAGACAAAATATTGTCTACCTTTGATAGTCTAAAAAGACTCTTTATAGAGGCCATATCAGAGACATTGAAAGTTGTATTCAAAAAAGATTGTATCATAAAAAAAGATAATGAATATTTCATCCCCTTCAGACTCATTGTGGCAGGTGGTGATGACCTCTGTGTAGTCATGCCAGAGGACTATATACTCGATTTTGTCAAAACTTACTCGTCGAAGCTCAGGGAAAAGACAAAACAAGAAAATATTAAAGATTATGATATTGCCCTTACAAGGACATGGCTTGAAGAGCAAGCCCAAAAGGCGGCAGAGGAGGCTGAAAAAGAGGATACATATAAGAAGTATAATTTCAGTGGTATATCTTTCGGCGGTAGCTTCATAGTTACATCCATCCACACACCCTTCACCAGAATCCATGCCTTGGGTGAAGAGCTTATGAGCCAGGCAAAAAAGGCAACAGAAAGAAAAGGAAACAGCGTAAACTGGCGCATACTCTCCGCTGACGAAGAATCAACCTCTGACAAAATATTAAAGGCAGAAAAGCCTCTTTTTATAGAAGAATCGCTGGACGGGAAGAACCTCTCTTTCAATGAATATATGGAACTTTGCAAAGAATATAAAAACATTTCAGGTTCACACCTCCACCAGATTGTAAATAAGATTATAGAATTTAATCAGGATCCAGAAAGGCTCAAAACCTGGCTTTTAAGAATGCCCGATGCTTCAAAAGAAAATAGTGTCATCTCGAAGATGCTCTCAGATGAAAGGCTAAAAGATTCAAAGAAAAAACTGAACACAGCCCGCCTTGTTACACTCTTTGAGCTTATAAGTCTTAAAAAGGGGAATGAATAATGGATACATCGAATACAATCCATCTTCTAAAGGGCACCCTTAAGGTAAAAGCGCATGGTTACTGGTATACTTCAGGTGGAGAAAAGGGAGCATTCGGGTTCTATCCACACCTCAAAGATAGGGAAGGCTATCCTATCTTTCCCGATACCCAGCTCCACGGCGATTTAAGGATGGCAGCTAAGTGGCTTACAGAAATAGACCCAAGGTTCAATAAAGATATCATCATAGAGATATTCGGAGATGAACCAGAAGGAAAAACACGCAAAGTGCCATCTAAAGTCTATCTCACCGATTTGACCCTTTCACCTGATTCGAAAAAAAAATGGGTCTCACAGAGGTTAGAGGTAAAACCCCGTATTTCCATAGACGACAGCACCCGCACCGTAGAAAAACACATGCTTGTGAATATGGAGATGTCATACCTCGAGGGACTTGAACTTGAGGCTGGTATCTATCTTGGGTTTTTTGACAGTAAAGACAAGCTCGACGAGGCAAAAAAGCTCATCGAATCTTCTGTCGTACTTTTGAGTGGATTCGGCCAGTCCCGCTCCCGTGGCTATGGTAGAGGGGAAGTAAATGTGACTTGGAAGGAAGAGGGGTTCACATACTCACCTTCCCCCCACAATGACATTCCATCATCATTCAAGTACGTTTTAAAAAACCTCGTCAATCTAAGAAACAAACCTGTCCATCCAGGTAGCACCCAGTTTATCGAATCAAAAAGGATAATCCCTGCTGAAAAGTTCAAAGGCTGGTTTATAAACACATACAACACAATATTTGGCACCTGGCCCGACGATGAACAGGTCTCATCCATATCATTTCCAGATCTTAACCCTTCATTTATAAAAGATGAAAAAAACATCATACCCGGCATTACCCCTCCCATGACCACCCTTAAAAACGAAGAGGGAAAAATAAGGGATGTGGCAGGCCAAAAATCCCTTATGGAAATGGAAGACCAGGAGAACTTCTTCAAAACAAAGACAAAACCCCTTTCAGATGAATATTTTGTAACAGACTCTGAACCGCCTCTGGCATTTACTGTAAGCACAGAAAGGCGTATCAGAAACCAGATAGGCGACGGATTTGCAACAGCAAAGACTCAAGGGCTTTTCGTTCAGGAGCTAATCCATGCCGACACATGTTTCAGCGGCACAATAACATTTAAAAGGACTATAGATTTGGATTTCTTACAAAGGGCATTGTTTATCCTAAAAAACATAAAACCCGTAATAGCTGGCTGTATCTTTGAAGTTGTAACTGTGGAAAACGCTAAATATATACAGGCACAGGAAGGCAAATTCTTTCTCGTTACAGGTCCTTTACCTTTCTCCAGCACATATCTGAATTACACATCCAATAGATATGTCCAAGAATCACAAAGAACTACGCTCCATGCAAACATAATAACATTAGACACACAAAGGCGATACAATACTACCCTGAACAGGCCTAAAAGACCGAGGATATATATCAGGCCAGGTTCTGTCCTTATAAATAGCCTGCAGGAGGCTGATAAAAAGCAAGTTGTATCCTGGTGCGGTTTTGGTAAGTCTATTGAGGAATATAAAGGCAAGATCGCAACTGCCACCCACAGTGGCAGCAAGCAAGACCAGAGTAAACAAAAATTTCTATCTTATGTATACGAACTGGAAAAATCCATCACGAGGGCACAGCTCGGCTTCTTAAAGGAGTTTCTGAACAAAAAGAGGGATATAAAAGATATCGAAAAGATTGCCAGAGAAAGACGTGAAAAATATCAAGAGAAGAACAATAAAGATTGGGCAGCTCTTTATGGAGATATTATGAAACACATAAAGGAAGATCCGTCAGGCAATTCCATGAGGGCATTTATAAATGCGTTTCTCGATGAGGTATTCAGCTATAAGTGGAAAGAAAAAGGGGGTGGTAAATAATGGCCGACATATTGAAATCAAAAAAGGTTATAAAAGGGTCTGTTTCATTGTATCTTAAGACACCCCTCCTTTTAAAATCTGGCTATGATGATATGTTTTCGGATTCAACCATAGAAAAGACTTACGACGACGAGCACATCCACATAAACGGTTATGTATGGGCAAGCCTTATAAGAAGATGCGCAGACAGGATAGATGAGGCATTCTCGAATACAATAGGCAAATACTCAGAAACAGATGGTGTTTCCCCTCTGTGGTGCGAGCCATCTTTTATCCCCTTAAAGAGCGAGCTTTACATAAGACCTGGCAATGCCATAGACAGAAAATACGCAACAGGAAAAGAAGGTGCGCTCTTTAACGATGAAATCGTTGCACCGGGCCTAAAACTTAAGCTCCACTGGAATTTCTTCTTATCCCCTGAATATGATGAAGATAAAATAAAAGACTTATTGCTCAAAACCCTCTGGGTCTTAAATGCAGGCATAGAAAACATAGGTGGCGGTTGGTCATATGGCATGGGGAGACTCGGCGTAGAAAATGTCAGGATAAAGATACTCGATTTGACCAACGAAAAGGAAAGGCTACATCTATGGAGGTTTGATGATGAGACACTAAAGGATGCTCAAAAGCTCAGCCTTCTCGATATTAAAATGCCTGATATAAAAAAGCCCTGGGAGACAATCCATGTTGAGGCATCCATACTGCCTGGCCAGATGCTCACCATAAGTAGCAGTTATCCAGCCTTTGATACATATGAATCATATGCAGAATACCCAGATTCATTTGTCTATCAAGGATATAGAATTGATGAAAACGGCAATCTCAAGGCAGAACATCTGATACCAGGCAGAACTATCAGACAGGCCCTTCTTTCCGTGCCTTTAGAGAGAAAATTAAGAACCATCGGCAAGGATGTAATATGCGATAGCCTCGCTTCCTTCTGCGAATGCGATAAATGCAGGGAATACAGAAAGAAAAACAAAAGCGGTGATAGCCCTCAATGTGTATGCCTAAAATGTTTGTGGTTTGGTTCAGGCGGCAAAGGTGGTATTATTGCTGTCACAGATGCGTTTGTAAAAGATGTAGATACAAAAATTATCCACCGCATCCACCTTTGCGAACACTCCATGCAGAACATAAATCTCTTCTCCGGCGAGTATCTCACAAAAGGCAGGTTTGCCTTTGACATTATCATAGATAAAAAAGACAAAGAACAACATGCACAAAGACTTATTCAGGAATTAGTATGGCTATTTAACCAGATGACAAACACTGCAAATGCCCCTCCTGGATGGTATAGGATAGGTGCTACGTCAACAGCAACTGGCCAGATAGTGATATTGAAAGAACCAGAAATAAAAAAATGTGGGGTTATAGATGGCTGATAAAGACTATGATTTCAAGGAAGGCATTTTTTACCACATATCAAAGACCATATCTTGGGATAGCCTAAAGCACGAGATTGAGTCGCTCCATAACTGGGATGATGGCTATCTTGCATTTTCGAATGTGGAGAAGAGAATCAAGGACTTAAATGACCTCGAAGTTGATGGCCTTTTAGGCAGGATAAACGGGATTGTTTCAGACGCAGAGGGATATCTCATGGAGGCAGGTCTTTGGAGGGCAAAATACGACCAATACGAAGAGATATATATTGAAAGAGAAGACGATAGATTTTTCATAGAGAGGTGGCAGCTTAAGAAAAAAGTCATGCAGGAAGATGCGACGGACGCACAAGGTTATCTCTGCTTTTTCCGTGAGGCGGCCCCATTGATATATGGACCCACCTTAAAAAAGGGTATTTTTTTAGAGGAAGAACTCGGTGCACTTGAGATAGTTGTGCCCAATGCAAGACTCCATATTTTTATATCAGTAAAAAAGGGGTAAAAGATGAAACTTTCTGTGAAAAAGTTATCTAAAGATGTAACCAAACAGGACTTAGAAGAACTTTTTAGACCATATTCAGTAACCAATATTGAATTAAAAGGGTCTAATGAAGGCGATAAATTTGCATTTATCGAGCTGCCTGACCAAATGGCAAAAAAGGCCGTGGAAAAACTGGATAATTTTCCTTTAAAAGGTAAAAATATCCGTGTTCGGGTAAGGAATGAGTCAAATCCTGTCACCCAGCAGACAAACCAGAAAAAAGAAAATCCTCATCTTAAACAACAAGACACTTCAAATAAGAAAGGCAAAAATTCTTACACCGGGACCTTTCCATATAATTTCTGGAAAAGAAAAGCGAACAAAAAGACCCTTTCAGAATCCCACGATAGACTTTTACCAGGACACTACGACATCGCCTTTGAGATCGAATGGGAGACCCTAACACCCACTGCTTTAAACCCCATCCTCGATGAAAAAGAGCCATCGTGTTATCCGGAAAACGATGATGACGAATATACAGGATATAACAGGCGCTGGCTTTTAATAGATGGGCATCTTGCCATAAGTCCTTTTACAGTAAAATCTGCCATTGCCAATGGTTTTGCCAATCTTCTGGGAGGATGCTACAGGGTAAACAATAGAGTAGAAGGACACAAAGAAAGTGAAGGTAAAGGTAAGTATCCTTATCCAGGGGCATACAAAAGATACAGGGTTGCTATGGACGGTAGTTCAAAACCTGGGATAGTTAAATCGATAAAGAAACTGGAAAATAAGGATAGGGAGATTTCTATCCAGCCTATAAAAGAATACTACCTCGATGAAGAACTTCCAGGCGCATTCAAAAATATCAAACAAGGAGATAAGGTTTATGCAAATATAATCCAGGAAAGAAAGCAAAAACCCCCGATAATTAGCTTGGTAAAAACGCCTGACGCGAATTCCATAAAACTAAAATATCACGGTCCTTTCAGATATGGCAAAGATTCAAAACACCACAACAGGCATAAATACAGGTTCTATAAAGAAAACGGCAATGAAGTATCGGGCACAATCCCTGCCATTAACTTTGAAAGCAAGGAAGAACTAAAAAAGGTTGTATCCATAGGCGGGGCTGACTCTAAAGACAATCCAACCGAATGGTATCAGGACCTCAATGATATAAAGGTAGGCTCCATTGTTTACTATGAGATCTTTGGAGGCAAGGTTACAAACATAGGCAAAAATTTCCTCTTCAAGGCCCTCTTCCACCATGAGGATACAGTGCCGGAAGAAAATAGTGAATGTATTAAAATAACAGGTAGCCTATGTCCCAGGTGCAGGATGTTCGGTCTGACAGATAAAGCGGTAGATGAAAAGGGAAATGAAAAAGAATCCTTAGGTTATAAAGGCAGGTTTAAATCATCTACGCTTATAAATAACCTTACATTAACAGAGCGAGAAAACCCTGATTTCATATCTGTAAGAGATATAAATATAAAGATTCCCCTTAAGGTCTGGATTGATAAAAATACGAAAGATGATATCGTCGCAACGCAAGAGTTCCTACCCATATCAGGTTCTCCAAAACCAAACAAACGAGACATAAACGGCTACTTTAATAAAGAAACAGGCAAACTTAAAGGCGCAAAATACTACCTCCACGGAAGACTCAATTCAGCCCGAAACATCCAGGGTGTTGACACAAAAAATGATAAGGACTATTCTCACAAATTAAGAAATTATGCCCAGGTGGTAAGGCCACGCCTTACATTTAAAGGCACGGTGGGTGCCGAAAACTGTAACCTGGAAGAAATCACAGCCTTTTTAATGCTTCTCCATTCGGATTTTTCCAATCACGGCTTCAAAATAGGGCTCGGAAAAGCCTTTGGTATGGGTAGTGTAAAATCTTCGATAAGAAAAATATGGATAAGAAAGAGCAATGACTATGAAAACTGGCACATCATAGAAAACAAAGGAACAAAAGAAGACCTCCTTTCTCAGCTCGAAACCCATATAAAAGGCATCACCAATACATACGAAACATTTGAAGGTATAATCGCGAAAACAGAAAAAATCTTAAACAACCTCAAAGGAATGGAGAGTAGATCCCTGAAATATCCAGAAGTAGAGATAGATAAAGATAAGAAAAAAGATAATAATAAAGAAAAAAATAAAAAAGTGGATTACTGGAAATTAGCGTGTGGTAATAAATAAAAACCCCATGAACCCACCTCCCCTTTGCCTTTATGAACTTCGTTTCAGGGCAATATCTCCAATCAATAATCTCCCCTTCTACTACGGACCACAGCTAAGCGCCCTTTTCCGCTATCTCATAAAACCCCATCTATCCGGTGGCTCAACCCTTTCATCTACCTGCATCACCTTTGAACCAGTAGAGACAGGGATAGAGGCCTTCTATGAAGGCGACACATTTAACCTGGGTATCTCCTTTCCTTTAGACCAGCTCTCTGTCTTTAATTCCATAATTGATGTGCTTTCAGGGAGAAAAAAGACAGAAATCCTCCCTCATGAACCCTACTTTGTCCCAGGGGAAAATATACTCCTTGAGGATATTATGTGTAGGGTATCGGGAAAAACTGGACTGCCCTCTGACCCTAAAACCATTACATATGAAACAATAAGGGATGAGATTGAGCTCCTTAAAAACATCGAAGAATTCTCCCTCGTCTTCTATACGCCTCTTCGTCTTACAAGACCACAAGATTATAAAGCCGAAGGGCATAGATACTGCGACGAGGACTTTTTTCTCTCGCCCAACAAAGGACAGAACCCTTTAATCCATGTCATATCATCCATTAAAAAAAGACTTATCCGTTATAAGACCCATATCTCTGATGACCTAAACGGTGAAACTGTAGAATCCATTAACCTGCCTTTAAGAATTGTAGATGGGGCATTAATCTGGATAGACTGCCCGTATGGATATAAAACCGTAAAAACAATAGGCGGTGTTATGGGCACAATAAAAATATCAGGCAGATGCACAGATGATTTAGCTCAAACCCTTGTAACAGGCCAGTATACGCATATTGGCAAAAACACAACCTTTGGTTTTGGTGCATACAAAATACCTGAGATTGAGACCGCAAAAAAGATAAAACCACTCTCCCGCGGAAGGACACTTCTTGACAGGGCCACTGCCATTGAATCACTAAAATATGCCCTCTCCAGGCTTCCTAACTCCTCTCCAGGTGCTGACGGCATAACTTTATCCGATATTAAAAAGGTTCAAGACACCTATCTTCTCCACTTAAGAGAATCTATCCTGTCCAGTGCCTATGTCCAGGGCGAACTCAAAAGATACAGGATACCCAAAGAAAGCGGGGGTTACAGGGATATTTATGTCCAGTATGTATCAGATAGAATCATCCACAAGGCAATTGCAGACCTTTTGACTCCGGTTATAGATAAACTTTTGCATTCTTCTGCCTGGGCATATAGAAGGGGTCTAAATAGAAAGGGTGCAGCAGAGGCATTAAAAAACGCTATTGGCGATGGATATACAGAGGGTATAAAGGCAGATATAGCCACATTCTTCGATTCTGTAAACCTTGAAAAACTCTATTTCATCCTTGATGGTCTTTTTCCTTTTGAACCACTAACAGAAACCATAAAAGACCTGATAGGCCATTTTACTGCAAAGAATATAAAAGGCCTGCCCCAGGGAAGCCCCCTCTCCCCTGTCCTTAGCAACCTCTATCTTACCCGTTTCGACATGGATATGGAGAAGGAGGGTTTCAGACTCATTAGATATTGTGATGACTTTGTCATTCTTTCAAAAGACAGCGTATCTAAAGAGACATTCATAGAGAGGATAAATAATTCTCTATCCCGACTCGACCTTAACTTAAAACAGGAAAAGGTCTTTGATGTAAATGCCGAAAGACCAATAAACTTTCTTGGCTATCTAATCTCAGGGGATTTTATATCTGAAGGCTCAAAGGAGGAGAAAAAACAGGCAGAGGAGGAATGGGCACCAATATTTAAAGATGTGTGGCATGATGGCTATCCAGTATATCTAACGATCCTTACAAAGGGTGCATTTTCAAGTGGTCCTGATCTTGTAATAAAATTAGAGGGCGAGACTACGGAAACCATACCCTAGAACAGGATATCCCGTATTGTCATAGTGGGTCGCTCGCCAGTAAGTGGTGGAGTTATATACAGGGCAGTAAAGGAGGAGATACCTGTCAATTTTATAGACATACTGGGCAGGACAAAGGGCAGCCTCTATCCTGAATATAAAGAGATTCACGATATGATAAGCTATCAGACAAGGTTTGCAAGGGATGAAGACTTCTGTCTTGCCTTTTCTAAAGAGATTGTATCTGCCAAGATTCACAATTCTTATGTCCTGTTAAGACGAAACAATGTAGAATCAAAGGAGTTAAAGGAGCTTGAGAAAAAGGCTTATGAGGCAACATCTATGGAGTCTTTGAGGGGTTATGAAGGGACTGCGGCAAGGATATACTTTTCTGAGTTTGCCCATCTCGTTGAGCCATTTGAATTCAAGGGTAGAATATATCACCCACCTGATGGTCCTGTAAATGTCATGCTTTCTTTAGGATATACAATCCTTTATAACAGGATAGCATCGGTGCTAAAACACAAGGGTTTTAATGCAAGGCTTGGTTTTTTCCATAAAGGTAGGGGCGCACATAATGCCCTTGCCTCAGACCTGATGGAGGAACTGAGGCATATCATAGAGAGGGTGGTTCTCTCCCTTATCCATCTAAATGAGGTTACAAAGGATGATAGAAATGGTACAATAAATTTAGACAGTGGCATAAGTGGTTTTGCTGCTCTATAATAAACAAATGAAAGGAGCAGACAAATGACAAAAAGACCAAGAAGAAACCATGGAGCAGCATTTAAGGC
>Ga0116168_1001770_pt1 | contig 15374 bp, 9 predicted proteins | sample AD_UKC129_MetaG_FD_89795 | JGI IMG/M metagenome (GOLD analysis project Ga0116168, IMG submission 89795) | Active sludge microbial communities of municipal wastewater-treating anaerobic digesters from Canada - AD_UKC129_MetaG | ecosystem: Engineered > Bioreactor > Anaerobic > Digestate | place...
CATCGAATTGAGTTCGATACAGATATCTTTGGCCCCATCCACAGAGAGAATGCTCATGGGGCGATCGTTGAGAATGAAACTGTAAGGATTATCGTGACAGATAACGATTCGATGTTTTTTGCCGAAAGCGACCAATTTCTCAAAGAGTTCACGTGAAGCATTGGCTCCGGTGGGCATGTTGGGATAATTCACCCACATGAGTTTCACGCCCGACAAATCCATCTCTTCCAGCGCTTCGAAATCGGGCTGCCAATGATCGTTTTCCAGCAAGTCATAAGGGATAATGTTGGCACGCATCAGTGCCGATACCGACGTATAGGTAGGGTAACCCGGATTGGGCACAAGTACCCCATCGCCCACATTTAGGAATGTGAGCGAAATATGCAAGATACCTTCCTTTGAACCAATCAACGGCAATATTTCTTCCGGCGCAAGCTCCACTCCGTAGTATCTTTTGTACCAATCGGTAAATGCTTGACGCAACTCGGGAATTCCCGTATAAGGTTGATAACCGTGTACATTGGGCTGACGGGCACTCTCGCATAGTGCGTCGATGGTTGCTTTGGAAGGTGGTTGATCGGGACTTCCCACCGCCAGATTAATCACATCCTTGCCTTGCGCATCCATTTGAGCTACTTCGGCCAGTTTAACCGAAAAATAATATTCCGATATATTTTTTACATGCTCAGCAGGTTCTATCTGTTTCAACTTCTTCATTATGCAGTATTATTAGTATTGATATTCTATTTATCTTCGCGATACTCTCCCAATATCTTCAGATTGCCGGTTAAAGGCAAAATGGCATCGATGGCTTGCCTATACCGTTCGTAATCGGAAAAAGTAAGGTCAATGTAAAACTGATATTCCCACTCGCGACCAATAATAGGCAGAGATTGAATACGAGTGAGATTGATACCGTAGAAAGACAATATCGTCAATACGCGCGACAAACTTCCTTCGGTATGCGGAAGCACAAAAACAAGAGACGATTTATTGATATGATTGTCTTTTTGTACTTCGGGCAACATTTCTTTGTGTGCCAGAATAAGGAATCGGGTAAAATTCCGTTTATTGGTTTCTATTCCCGAATCCAGTACCTGAAGGCCATACATCTCTGCCGCCAACGTACTACAAATGGCGGCGTATTCTTTTAATCCTTTATCATAGATTTCTTTAGCTGCCAAGGCCGTATCGTCGTGCTCCACAATTTTCACGCCGGTCAGTTTATTCAAATACTCCTGACACTGCAAAAGCGCAATCGGGTGCGACATCACCTCTCTTATATCTTCAATCGACCGACCCGGCAACGCTGCCAATGAGTGCGAAATACGCAATTTACACTCACCTGCTATCTGCATGTCGCTCATTTTCAACAAATCGTGATTGGGCAACAAACTGCCGGCGATGGTATTTTCTATTGCCATAATCCCAATGAGGACAGGATCTTTTTTTGCTTCGACAAAAATATCTCGAAACGTCAGACACGGAACAATTTCAAGCTCTTCCCCATCGAAATATTTCCGCGCTGCTATTTCGTGATAAGAACCTTGCACCCCTTGAATGGCTACTTTTTTCATATTCCTATTCTTCAAAAATTTCATTTACTGTCAAAAAAAAATCCCATCACTACTGACGGGATTTTACCTACTTTATTAATATATGTCTTATTTATTTATCCATTTTTGCACATAAAATCCCGTTTTACTTCTCAAAGTAAAAATAAAAGTAAAAAGGATATGCAAAATGGATATATTTCATTTTACCGGTTTTTCTTACGAATTCTTACTGCAAATGTAATACATTTTTCAATAAAAAAAGATTTTTGCAAAAAAAATGCGTATAATTTTTTCTATAAATGAAAAATCCACTTCATAGCCTTCTTTTCAAAATATTAAATGTTTGCCAAAGAAAAATCATACGTTAAAATATTTGTATATTTGCGATTTGAAAAATCATTCAAAATCATGTGAATTATAAACCTTTTAAATAAATGCAACATGTTTAAAGACCATCCCAAAGGATTATTAGTATTAGCCCTTACCAATATGGGCGAAAGGTTCGGATACTACACCATGCTGGCTATCCTCACGTTGTATATGCAAGCAAAATTCGGATTGACATCGGCCTCGACCAGTATGATTTACGGATCTTTTCTTGCACTTGTTTATTTTTTACCCCTATTCGGGGGAGTTTTGGCAGATAAAGTACTCGGTTACGGAAAAACGGTTCTTCTGGGTATTTTCGTGATGTTTGTCGGTTATCTTCTGCTGGCGGTTCCAATGGAGAGCAATGCCATTGGACTGGCCATGATGTTTTGTTCGCTTATCCTTATTGCACTCGGTACCGGTTTTTTCAAAGGCAATTTGCAGGCGCTGCTCGGAAAGTTGTACGATAACCCGAAATACAGTAAAAACAGGGATATTGCTTTTTCCATTTTTTACATGTTCATCAATATCGGCGCTTTTTTTGCACCAAGTGCTGCCAACTACATCAACAATGCGGTGTTGCGATCGTCCAATTTCACCTACGACGCTTCCATTCCCAAAAATTACGTTATCTTGAACGACGAAGCACAAGCCATCGACAAAAACACATTTATCGCACAATACCTCACCCCTGAGGAGCAACAACTTACCGGAAAAGAATTTGAAGCCGTACTCAATAAGGCAAAAAAAGAACATAAAGTTGTGTTTATGGAAGAGATCGAGGAATCTCTTTTCCGCTTGAAAGCAGCCGGATTACACCAATATACCCAGGCAGGAAAAATTGCCGACCCCGCCATGATGGTCACCACACGCGAATATGAAATACTGCAAAGCCGCGATCCGGCGGATGCCGAGGAAAAAGCGGCTATCATTGCCAAGATACAATCCATACATATTACCGATCCGGAATTGGGTGGAGGCCCCCACCCGGACGATTTTGCCCGCAATTTCGGAAAACGCTACGTAAACGAATCGCTTTCCATTTCGTATAATCTGGCATTCGGCGTAGCCTGCATCAGCCTTGTTTTCTCTGTGTTGATATTTTTACTGTTTAAAGGAACTTGGAAAGCGGAAGATAAAACGGTAAAACAAAAAATAGAAGAATCAAAAGCCGACGGGAAAGAGATAAAAATCATGCCGAAAGAAGAAGTGAAAGAACGTATGGTGGCCCTGCTCCTGGTGTTTTTCGTGGTCATTTTCTTCTGGATGTCGTTCCATCAAAACGGGTTGACCCTGACTTTCTTTGCACGCGATTACACACAAAGCACCCTACCTGTAACCTGGACACTGCTATTCAGCCTGTTTCCTCTGCTGTCTCTAATCGTATTTCTCTATGGCATCTACCTTTCTACTGTCGGATTGTTGGGAAGCAAGCCCAATAAAAAAGTTGGGCTTCTACTGACAGTAGCAGGAATTGCAGGTGTAGCAGGATATTATTTTGCCAATATAAAAGGAGTCGATACACCAATCAAAATCACTCCACAAATATTCCAGCAATTCAATCCAATGTTTATCATCATCTTAACGCCGCTTACCGTTGCACTGTTTAGCTATTTGGCAAATAAAGGGAAAGAACCGTCGGCCCCGCGAAAAATCGGCATCGGCATGTTTTTGGCAGCCGTCGGATTTGCCATTATGCTCATCGGATCCATCGGTTTGCCTGCACCGTCCGAAATATCGGGAGTATCCGACAAATTGGTATCGCCCGGATGGTTGATAAGCACTTATTTCGCTTTAACCGTAGCCGAATTGTTCCTCAGCCCTATGGGGTTGTCATTCGTATCAAAAGTAGCTCCCCCGCAATATAGCGGACTAATGCAAGGAGGCTGGCTGGCAGCAACCGCCATCGGCAATCTGCTCGTAGGCGTAATCGGCACATTCTGGGAAAAACTCCCGCTAGTCGGTTTCTGGAGCATACTCATCATATGCTGCGTACTCTCGGGCATTTTCATATTTTCCGTCATGAAAAGGCTTGAAAAAGCAACGGGAGACTTGTAATCGCTCGACCATTAAAAAGGACACAACGGGAGTGGCTGAAAAACATTTTTCGGCACTCTCGTTTATTTTTATCCTGTCTTGGGAAGCATGATTTTCCGATTTCCTTTCACTAGGAAACTTTATCCTTGCACATGAAAACTTCATGCTGCAACAAAACCTGTATGTTGCCGCCAAACATTGACGTAAAATTTTACAAAGCAATTTCATGCTGCAACAAAACCCGAAGCCGATAATTCGTTTCGCTTCTTCTTTTCTTTCCGAAAATCACTGTTTTTTTGAGTATATTTGTCCAAAATAACATCACAAAAATATTACATCTCTGAAATGCAACCATTTGCACATTTACACGTTCACTCGCAATATTCTCTACTCGATGGACAAGCCGCCATTCGTCGTTTGGTAGATAAAGCCATCGATGACGGCATGAAAGGTATGGCACTTACCGATCATGGGGTAATGTATGGCATCAAGGAATTCATCAACTACGCAACCAAGAAAAATGCTCCGCTAAATACCGAAATCAAAAAGATTGAAAAAAAGATTGAAGAAGCCTGTAAACAAAACGATCCCGGCAAGGAAAACAAACTTCGAAACCAACTTGCGGAAATCAAAAACAAATTGTTCAAACCCATCATCGGCTGCGAGTGTTATGTGGCACGACGCAATCGTTTTTCACAGAACGACAAGATCGACTCGAGCGGATGGCATCTCGTCGTTTTGGCAAAAAACTTCACCGGCTATAAACATCTCATCAAAATGGTATCTAAAAGCTGGACAGAAGGATTTTATTATCGCCCCCGCATCGATAAAGAATTGCTGGAACACTATCACGAGGGATTAATCGTATTGTCGGCATGCCTGGGAGGTGAAATTCCCCAAAAAATCGATGAAGACCAAATCGAAGAAGCCGAGGAAACCGTTCGCTGGTATAAAAACCTCTTTGGCGATGATTTTTATCTGGAGCTGCAACGCCACAAAACCGACCGTCCGGATGCCGATCAAACAACCTATCCCAAACAGGAGAAAGTCAACAAACACTTACTTCGCTTAGCCAAAAAATACAACGTAAAAGTCGTTGCCACCAATGATGTTCATTTTGTAAATGAAGAAGATGCCGAAGCGCACGACCGATTGATCTGCCTGAGTACGGGAAAGGATTTTGATGATCCCACCCGCATGCGTTATACCAAACAAGAATGGTTGAAAACCACGGCAGAGATGAACCTTCTGTTTTCGGATGTTCCCTCCGCACTGACAAACACACTTGAAATTCTCGACAAAGTGGAATTCTATTCCATTGATCACGAACCGCTCATGCCTTTCTTCCCTATCGATCCGGCATTCGGAACAGAAGAAATTTACAAAACACGATACACCCGCGAAGCCTTAATAGAAGAATTTGGTAAAAAAGCATTCAACCGCTTGGGCGGATACGACAAAGTAATCCGCATTAAACTCGAAGCGGATTACTTGACCCATCTTACAAAAATTGGGGCTCGAAAACGATACGGCGAACCGCTTTCGAAAGAAATAAAAGAGCGATTGAAGTATGAATTGGAAACAATAAAGAGCATGGGGTTTCCCGGGTATTTTCTCATTGTGCAAGATTTTATCGATGCAGCCAGACAAATGGATGTGGCTGTGGGTCCGGGACGCGGTTCGGCAGCAGGTTCTGCCGTTGCCTACTGTTTGGGAATTACCAATATCGACCCTTTGAAATACGACTTGCTGTTTGAACGTTTTCTCAACCCGGACCGAATCTCCATGCCCGATATCGATATCGATTTCGATGATGAAGGCCGCAGTAAGGTACTGCGATGGGTTACCGAAAAATATGGTGCCGAAAAAGTGGCACATATCATCACCTATGGCACAATGGCCACCAAAATGTCTATCCGCGACGTGGCCCGCGTACACAAATTGCCACTGTCGGAAGCCGATCGGCTGGCAAAACTCGTTCCCGATCGGATTCCCAACGTAAAGAAGGTTACCTTGCGCGAAGCCATCAATTACGTACCCGAGCTCAAAGAGGCAGCCAACAGCAGCGATTCTCTTGTCAGAGACACACTCCGGTATGCCGAAATGCTCGAAGGCAATGTGCGCAGCACAGGCGTGCATGCCTGTGGCATAATCATCGGACAAACCGATATCTCGGACATCGTACCCATATGCACGGCCGACGATAAAGACTCGAAAGAAAAGTTGCTGGTTACCCAATACGAAGGTTCGGTGATTGAAGAAACCGGACTTATCAAGATGGACTTCCTGGGTTTGACCACACTCTCCATTATTAAGGATGCAATCGCCAATATCGAATTTACGGAAGGGGTCAAAATCGATATCAATGCCATCGACATGAACGACCCCAAAACCTATCGGCTATACAGTGAAGGCAGAACCACCGGAACCTTTCAGTTCGAGTCGGCAGGAATGCAAAAATACCTAAAAGAATTGCAGCCTACCAAATTTGAAGACCTCATTGCCATGAATGCCTTGTACCGACCGGGACCCATGGATTATATTCCCTCGTTCATCGCCCGCAAACATGGCCGCGAAGAAATCACCTACGACATTCCTGTCATGGAAAAATACTTGAACGAAACCTATGGCATTACCGTTTATCAGGAACAGGTGATGCTTTTGTCGCGACTCTTGGCAGGATTTACCCGGGGACAATCGGACGAGTTGCGTAAAGCAATGGGGAAAAAACTCATCGACAAAATGGTGACATTGAAAGAAAAATTCATCGAAGGAGGAAAAAAGAATGGTCACGACGAAAAAATACTAACTAAAATATGGGCCGATTGGGAAAAATTTGCTTCCTACGCTTTTAATAAATCGCATGCCGTATGTTACTCGCTGATAGCCTATCAGACAGCATGGCTGAAAGCCAATTATCCATCGGAATACATGGCATCCGTATTATCCAACAACCTCAACAACCTGTCGGAAATTACAAAATTTATGGACGAATGCAAGGCGATGGGCATCAATGTATTGAGCCCCGATGTAAACGAATCGCTTCTTAAATTCTCCGTGAATAAAAATGGCGATATCCGCTTTGGGTTGGCAGCCATAAAAAGTGTGGGACAAAGTGCTGCCCGGAATATCATTGACGAACGTATGCAAAACGGGCCGTTTAAGGATATCTTCGATTTTGTGGAGCGCATCAACCTGAGTTCGTGCAACAAAAAAACCATTGAAGCCCTGGCACTCGCCGGCGCATTCGACTCGTTGCCCGGCATTACGCGCGAGCAGTTTTTGGGCGTTAACAGCAAGGGTGAAGAATTTCTGGACTCGCTAATACGATACGGGAACAAATATCAAGTTGATAAACAAACAACCATGAATTCGTTGTTTGCGAACGACAGCTCGTTTCAAATTACTCATACCGAGATACCCAAAGTTGAAGAATGGACCGATCTGGAACGTCTTAATAAAGAGCGGGATTTGATTGGGATTTATTTATCGGCTCATCCTCTTGACGATTACGCATGCATACTCAATTACGTGTGTACGGCCGATACCGTAAAATTGAACGACTTGCAGACGTTGAATGGCAAAGAAATATCGTTCGGGGGTATAATCACCCAGGTACGCGAAGGGCAAACGCGCCGAGGATCGCCGTATACCATATTCAAATTGGAAGACTATGTGGGAAATATCGAAATAGCGCTCTTCGGGGAAGATAGCGTAAATTATGGCCGTTTTGCAAGAGTGGGTTTGGCTGTTTATATTACTGCAAAAGTACAACCCAAGCGCTATCGTCCGGAAGAGCTTGAAATAAAAATCAATTCGATAAGCTTACTCCCCGATGTCAAAGACAAATTAATATCAAAAATTACGCTTCAAATTCCGCTTTCCGAGATAAACGATACCACGGTAACCGAATTATCGGCATTGTTGAAAAACAATTCGGGAAATTCGTTGTTATATTTCCAAATAATTGGCAAAGATGCGCATATGAACGTTCAGCTTTTTTCGCGACCGATGCGCATCGATGTCAATAAGCATGTTATTGACTATCTGAAAAATAATTTATTCATCGATTTTAAAATCAATTAATTGTTTAAACAAAATAAGTATGGTTCTTCAAATTACAGACGCAACACTCGATAAAGTGTTAAAGACAGACAAACCGGTTGTAATCGATTTCTGGGCAGAATGGTGTGGCCCATGTAGAATGGTCGCTCCCATTATCGAACAATTGGCAGAAGAATACAAAGACAACGTCATTGTTGGAAAAATCGACGTTGACGAAAACAACGAAGCAACAACAAAATACGGTATCCGCAATATTCCCACTATTCTTTTCATTAAAAACGGACAAGTAGTGGATAAAATTGTTGGTGCTGCGGACAAACGCCTTTTTGTCGATAAAATCAACAAGTTGCTCTAAAATAGAAAAATCAACGATCGCAACAGCCAATCATGTTGTTTGGGAAATGGACAAAAAAACATTACTTTTGCGCTATATTAAGGCACGGTAGTTCAATGGATAGAATAGAAGTTTCCTAAACTTTTGATCCGGGTTCGATTCCCGGCCGGGCCTCAATCAAAATGCAGTACATTATAAAAACAATGTATTGCATTTTTTTATATTTATGTCGCGGTATTGCATAAAAATGATCAATCGAATATGACGTAAATTCAACTTAGAAGAGCAACGCCGTTCAAAGTATCATGGCGATGGCTTTGGTTTTTGAAAAGATTTTTCAAAACAATTTATGGAAATATGTTGCCTAACATCGTAGATTTTTTTAATTTTGAGAATCGGTCCGAACATTTTATTATCGTTCCCTTTTTCAATTCAATTTCAAAAACACAAAATTAAAATGACGAAACGCGAAAAATATTCATGGATCTATTGGCTCTGCGTATTGCTGCTATTCATAGGGCTACAACGGTTGCTCTTCCCGAACACACAAGGTCCAATAGAACTCACTTATAGTGAATTCCTTGACTCGGTTCGTGCGGAAAAAGTTCAAAGAATCGTTTTTCTCCCGGAAAAAATAATCGGCTATCTCGGTACCGAAGACACTATTCAGGGAAATATCACCCAAGCACCTACGGCACCGTGGAGAGTACGGATTCCCAGTGTTGAGCAACAAGTACAAAAACAATTTATCGTATACCGCATACCCAACATGAACGAAGAATACCTCTTATCGGAACTCAGGGAATACGGCGTAAATTTCAAAGGTCATTTTGAAGACAAAACGTTGCAAAATTTCATATTGAATTGGATTCTTCCTTTCCTTTTTCTCCTAGCACTTTGGGGATATATATTCAGACGAATGGGGACAAAACATCCCATGTTGGAAATCGGGAAAAACAAAGCACGCATTGTTGCCGAAAAACCCGAAAATCCAATTACATTCAAAGATGTGGCCGGAATAGACGAAGCGGTGGAAGAGGTGAAAGAATTGGTCGATTTTCTGAAAAACCCCTCAAAATATACCCGTTTAGGCGGAAAGCTTCCAAAAGGAGTGTTGCTGGTAGGACCTCCCGGAACAGGGAAAACGCTTTTGGCAAAAGCCGTCGCAGGCGAAGCAGACGTTCCGTTCTTCAGTATGAGCGGTTCCGATTTTGTGGAAATGTTTGTGGGCGTAGGAGCAGCAAGGGTGCGCGATCTTTTTAACGAAGCCAAAGCCCATGCTCCGTGTATTATTTTTATCGATGAAATTGATGCGATTGGGAAAAGGAGAGCGGGCGGTGTATATGGAGGTGGATACGATGAACGCGAAAATACCTTGAATCAACTCCTGGTAGAAATGGACGGTTTTGATTCAAGCGTGGGTGTAATTATCATGGGAGCAACCAATCGCCCCGATGTTCTTGATCCGGCACTTTTGAGGCCGGGTCGCTTTGACCGACAAATTCTGGTTGATAAACCCGATATGAAGGGGCGCGAAGATATCTTCAAAGTACATACCAAAAAACTCAAATTGGGACCGGATGTCGACCTGAAACGATTGGCTGCCCAAACACCGGGCTTCGCAGGTGCCGAAATTGCCAACGTGTGCAACGAAGCTGCCCTTCTGGCCGTAAGAAAAAACAAAGATGCCATTACGATGGAAGACTTTGAGGAGGCTATTGAACGGGTGATTGCAGGTTTAGAAAAAAAGAACAAACTGATTAACGAAAAAGAGCGACAAATAGTGGCTTATCATGAGAGTGGTCACGCCATAGTGGGCTACTTTACTCCCGGCGCCGATGAGATACAAAAAGTCTCCATCGTTCCCCGTGGAATAGGAGCGTTAGGCTACACGATGCAAATGCCGTTGGAAGATCGCTATCTAATGACAGAGAGCGAACTGAGGGGCAAAATAAAAGGATTGTTGGGAGGCCGTGCAGCGGAGGAAATCGTATTCGGAGAAGTATCCACAGGGGCTTCAAACGATTTGGAACGAGCAACCCAATTGGCTCGAAACATGATTGTGGTTTACGGAATGAGTGAAAAATTACCCAACATCTCATTGGTAAACCAATCGGCTACCGGATTTTTGGGGTATGGACCCGAAATTGAACGGCGCTCAGAATATATCGAACAAATGATTGATGAGGAAATAACCGAAATCATTAATTCTTGCTACAAAGAAGCAAAAGAAGTGCTTTGCGAAAAAAGAGAGCTATTGGATAAAATGGCAACTATTCTTCTGGAAAAAGAAGTAATCAATTACGACGAAATTAGAGAAATATTAGGCGATAAACAAAAATAATCGTTCCATACAAGTTATCTAAAAGAGTTTGTCTTTTTTCTTGAAAAAGATGACAACTTGTCAGCCAACAAAAAAAGAAACGATAAAAAATATCCGTTATCGAGAAAATTATAGTATCTTTACAAGATAAAAGATAAGTTTTTTAAACATCATCGCTATTGTTGTAGCCGACCAATAGCGAAAAAGTGTTCTCCTATCGGGAGAATACGCTTTTTGGTTTTCGAGAGAAAGAAAAAACGATATAAATGACTTACAAATGGAATTATTCACCCCTTACACACGACCAAAAAAACAAGAAAAATGAATTAGCGCAAGAATTAAACATCGACCCCGTACTCGCAGAGCTGCTTTTACAAAGAGGAATATCAACAAAAGAAGAAGCTTACAGGTTTTCTCATCCTTCGTTAGACGACTTGCATGATCCATTTTTGTTGCCCGACATGGAAATGGCGGTCAGACGCATTGAAAGAGCTATTGGGAACAAGGAGAGAATTTTGATTTATGGAGATTACGATGTCGATGGCACAACGGCCGTTTCGCTGGTTTACAAGTTTTTGCGCAGAATAACGAATAATATCGATTATTATATTCCGGATAGGTACGATGAAGGGTACGGCATATCGTTTCAAGGAATCGATTATGCTGTGAGCACAGGTGTAAAACTTATTATTTCGCTTGACTGCGGCATCAAATCCATCAATAAGGTTGCGTATGCCAAAGAGAAAGGCATCGATTTCATCATTTGCGATCATCATATGCCCGACAATCAACTTCCCGGTGCCGTGGCCGTTGTCGATGCCAAACGACCCGATTCCAATTATCCGTATAAAGAATTGTCGGGTTGCGGAGTAGGATTTAAACTGGTTCAGGCATTCTCGGCCAGAAACAATTTTCCGTTTTCGGAAATAGAACCCTTGCTCGATCTGGTGGCTGTAAGTATTGCCTCCGATATTGTCCCCATAACGGGAGAAAATCGCATATTGATGCATCACGGCCTAAAACAACTCAATTCGAATCCAAGCTTCGGATTACGGGGCATCATTGAGATTTGTGGTTTGACTCGCAAAAAAATCACCGTAAACGATATCGTTTTCAAAATCGGTCCCCGAATCAATGCATCCGGAAGAATAATGAACGGCAAAGAAGCGGTTGATTTATTGTTGGCAACCGATATAACTTCAGCCCGAATTAAGAGCAAAAACATCGATAAATACAACGAAGATCGTCGCGAACTCGATAAGAAAATTACCGACGAAGCTATAGCGTATATTGAAAACCAATTAAATATCAACGGCCAAAAAAGCATTGTTCTCTACAACGAAACCTGGCATAAAGGAATTGTGGGAATCGTTGCATCACGACTCTCGGAACGCTATTTCCGCCCTACTATCGTGCTAACCAAATCCAACAACATGATTACGGGTTCGGCACGATCGGTGCCCGGTTTCGATGTCTACAAAGCCATCGAATCATGCAAAGATATTTTGGAAAATTTCGGAGGCCACACCTACGCCGCAGGATTGACGCTGAGAGAAGAAAATCTGGAAGAATTCAAACGTCGTTTCAGCATTATTTCGTTTGACGAAATAGAAGCTCGCATGATGCAGCCTAAAATCAGAATCGCAGGTGAAATTACTTTTGACAAAATCACTCCAAAATTCATAAACGATCTGGCACTTTTCCAACCCTTCGGTCCCGAAAACGAAAATCCCATTTTCTTGACCCGAAATGTAACGGATTCAGGCAAAAGCAAACTGGTAGGCAAAAACCTCCAACATATCAAAATGGAAATTGTGGATCCAACCGTAACACTGCCTATGCAGGCCATTGCTTTTTGCCAAGAAAATGCTTTCCCGCTGCTAAAAGAGAAACAATCGGTCGACATTTGTTACACAATCGAAGAAAACACTCATGGCAAGAATACTTATACCCAACTGGAAATAAAGGATATAAGGAAAAGCAATAAATAAACATTGTCTTTGTCATGCAATCGGAACTATTTCACGAAATACTAAAAGAATATTGGGGATACGATACTTTCCGCCCGTTGCAAGAGGAAATCATTCAATCGGTCTGGGAACAAAAAGACACGTTGGGATTGATGCCTACGGGCGGTGGAAAATCGCTTACTTTTCAGGTACCGGTAATGGCACAAGAGGGCATTTGTTTGGTAATAACGCCACTCATTGCCCTTATGAAAGACCAGGTTGATCAACTTCGCGAACGAGGAATAAAAGCTACCGCCGTATATTCGGGAATGTCGCGCGAAGAAATCATCACAAACCTGGAAAACTGCATTTTTGGCGACTTCAAATTTCTTTATGTTTCACCCGAACGATTGTCGAACGACATTTTTAGGGCGAAACTACAAGCCATGAATGTGAATTTGATTGTAGTGGACGAGTCGCACTGCATTTCACAGTGGGGTTACGACTTTCGACCTTCTTATCTCGAAATTGCCGAAATTCGCACGCTCTTGCCCGATGTCCCGGTGTTGGCACTCACAGCCACAGCAACCAAAGAAGTTGTCGGCGATATCCAGGAAAAGCTGCATTTCAAAGAAAAAAATGTTTTCCGAAGAAGTTTCGAACGAAAAAATCTTTCCTATGTCGTTCGAAATGCCGAAAATAAAACAACAGAACTGGTTCATATCCTCCAATCCGTTCCGGGAACAGCAATCGTATATGTTCGCAGCCGAAAAGGAACAAAGCAAATTGCAAATGCATTACAAAAAGCAGGCATTTCTGCCGATCATTTTCATGCCGGCTTATCGTACGAAGAAAAAAATTACAAGCAAGATGCATGGAAACAAAATCAGTTTCGAGTAATCGTTGCAACAAACGCTTTTGGTATGGGAATCGATAAACCCGATGTGCGCGTTGTTGTGCATTATGATCTTCCCAATTCTTTGGAAGAATATTACCAGGAAGCAGGAAGAGCCGGTCGAGACGGAAAACGTTCTTATGCAGTAATCTTATACGAAAAGGCCGATTTTGTAAAATTAAAAAAACGAATTACCGATACATTCCCTCCAAAAGAATTTGTTGTTCGCGTGTACGAAGCTCTGGGCAATTATTATCAGATTGCAGTTGGGGCGGGATACAACAATGTATACGATTTTAATCTTCACGATTTTTGCAATCGCTTCCGTTTTCCATTTTTACAAACCCATCATGCGCTGAAAATTTTGGAACTTTCGGGTTATATCGAATACACCGAAGAAATCGACACCCGGTCGCGTGTGCAATTCCTGATTTATCGCGACGAACTGTATTCTTTAAGGCTCGATAAAGAATTTGATGAGTTGATTCATCTGCTTTTGCGCAATTATACCGGTATATTTTCGGAAGAAGTGTATATCGATGAATCGCTGCTGGCTGCTCGAACAGGAAAATCGCGCGAAGAAATTTATCAAATGCTTTTGCAATTGGCGCGATTGCGTTATATACGCTATATTCCACAGAAAAAAACCCCATTTATCGTTTACACCACCGGACGCGAAGAAAAACAATTTGTAAGAATACCCAAACCGGTTTATGAGGATCGGAAACGACGCTTCAAAAACCGCATAACAAGCATGATTGATTATGTGAAAAACGACCACGTATGTCGGAATCGGATATTGCTTACTTACTTTGATGAAAAAAATCATAACGATTGCGGCCGCTGCGATGTATGTTTGGAAAAAAACAAAACAGGTTTATCCAACTTTGAATTTAATCGGATCAAATCGGATCTCATGCACGAATTGACTCAAAATTCTTTACGTTTAACGGATTTGGTAAACCGGATCACTGCTTTTGAAAACGAAAAAACCATAACGGTCATTCGTTTTTTGGTTGACGAAGGCATTTTATCGTTAAAAGACGATACGCTTTCAGTAACAAAAATCGATAACTAGCTTGTTATTCGAATAAACAGCCCAAGTTCTATTATTCCGGTTGAATCCACAAGACAATTTTATCGGAATTATTTTTTGCAATATCTATAAAAAATAGTATCTTTGCAATCACAAAAAAAATGGCTCCGTAGCTTAACTGAATAGAGCATCTGACTACGGATCAGAAGGTTACAGGTTTGAATCCTGTCGGAGTCACATTGATAATAAGGCACTTGCAACGTATTTTTTTGTAAGTGCTTTTTGCTTTGTAAAACATTTGTAAAACATTTGGCAAATAAGGACGTGTTTTCATCAATCAAAAAAGTTTTGTTTAAAGACTAACTTTAGTAACTTGAGTAACTTTTTCACGCTTTCGGCAAAAAAAAGAGCGAACAATCGTATAAACAACCGTCCGCCCTTTTTCTTTAGTGTAAGAAAATTCTTTTTTACCTGATTCTTCAGCCGTAGTTAAACGTTCCCCATTTTGGGGAACGCTTTTTTGATGAATATATCGATGTTGTTTTCTACTTTCATACAATTTACCCCGATAATAGCTCGCTTCTTGTTCGGTTAGGTTTCGCCTACTCCGTATTCTTTACCTGTTTGTTCTGCTGTAGTAATCAATAGGGTATTTTGTCCTTTGCTTTTAGGATGAATAACCATCGCTGCCTCAACCTTCACCTGTCAAAGAAGTTTCGTTAATTCAGGTCAAAATCCTGTTTGATGCGTTCGACGACTTCTTCAAACATTTCATCGCTCAACTCATCTATCAAGTCACCCTGCGCCCGC
>Ga0116168_1001773_pt1 | contig 15335 bp, 10 predicted proteins | sample AD_UKC129_MetaG_FD_89795 | JGI IMG/M metagenome (GOLD analysis project Ga0116168, IMG submission 89795) | Active sludge microbial communities of municipal wastewater-treating anaerobic digesters from Canada - AD_UKC129_MetaG | ecosystem: Engineered > Bioreactor > Anaerobic > Digestate | place...
ATAGCCCCGGCGCCCGTACTCTTTTTTGGCAAAGGGCGGCAGGTAGTTTTGTTTTACCAGGTAGAAGAGCAGGTCTTCGGCCATGCGCCGGTGGGTGGTCGACTTCCCTCCGGCAATGGCCACCACGCCTTCCTTGGTGTCGAAAATCTCGTGGCTGCGGGAGACCTGGGATTCGCTCTCCACTCCCTCCTGCCTGATCAGGGGCCTGATTCCGGCATAGGTACCGATAATATCCTTGTAGGTCAGCTGGGCTTCGGGGAAGAGGAAGTTCACCGAGCGCAGCAGGTAGTCGCAGTCCTCCTTCTTGCACCAGGGCTCGTCAAGATTCTTCGATTCCGGGTAGTAGGCGGTGTCCGTGGTTCCGATCACCGAAACCGGTCCCCGGCGCAAGACGAAGAAGAAGCGGCCGTCGTCTATGGAGCGGACCCCGAAAGCGTTCCGGTTGCCGATGCGCTCCTGAGGTACAATCACGTGGACCCCCTTGGTGGGATATATTTTTGGCTCTCCGTACGAGGTTTCCGCCATCACTTCATCGGTCCAGATGCCCGTGGCGGAGACCACCACTTTACCCCGGATCTCAAATTTCTGCCCGCTGAAAACGTCTCGAACGCTTACCCCCGTGACTTTGCCCGCGGAATTTTTAATAAAGCCTTCCACCTTGGCGTAGTTGATGGCGGCGGAACGGCCCTCGGAGTAGACCAGGCTCTCCTTGATAATCTCCAGGGTGACCCGGGCATCGTCGCAGTTGGTGTCGTAAAAGAAGCCGGCGCAGACCAGCTTCCCCATGCCGGGTAGCTCCATGGGGACGGCGGGCTCAAACTCCTCTACAAAATCCCTCTTAAAGATCCGGGACTTGCGGTAGTTTTTATGCTCGCTGAAGCAGTCGGAGATATACTGGTACAGCCTCACCGCCAGGCGCACTTTAAAGGGGGTGTCTTTCCCTCTCTGGTAGGCACAGTACATGAAGCCCAGGGGGCGGACTAGGTTGGGCAGGTGGTTGCGGAGCCAGTTGCGTTCCGTGGTCGATTCCCGAACCAGCCCGAATTCCAGGTTGGAAAGGTAGCGCATCCCCCCGTGGAACAGCTTTGACGACCGCGATGAGGTGCCGAAGGCAAAATCGTTTTTCTCCAGAAGACAGAAAGAAAGATTGCGCAGCGCACATTCCCGGGCGATGCCGGCGCCGGTTATGCCGCCTCCGATGATAATCAGGTCGTATTCCCGGCTTTGAATCTGCTTGAGTTCTTGTTCCCGATTAACGGCGTCCCATTTCCTGTTCATTCTGTTCCCCCTTCTTTATGTTATTCTGCAAGCCCGGCTTTGGGAGTTTATAACGAGTTAAATATCCGGGTACCTGGTTATCTTCTGGATCTCGTCGTACAGATCTTTCAAGCGGGGATAAATCTTGGTGTAAACCCGGGAGAACAGCTCATGGTAGAGCCTGGCGTTCTGCGGTCGGGGTTCAAAGGTATCCTTGTAATGGACCATCTGCTTGATGGCTGCGGAGTAGTTGGGAAAGACGCCCGCCCCAATAAAGGCGATAATGGCGGCCCCCAGCCCCGAGGCTTCGTGGGTATGGATGCGCCGGACCGGCCGGTTAAATATATCCGCCGTTATCTGGCAGATGGTGTCGCTCTGGGATCCCCCTCCCGATACGGAGACGCTCTCAATTCTCCGGCCCGATTTCTTTTCGATGAGGGGTACTCCGCTGTAAAGGTTGAAGGCGATGCCTTCAATGATGGCGCGGTACAGGTAGGCCCGGTTATGCACGTCGCCGAAGCCGATAATGGCCCCCTTGGCCTTGGGCTGCAGGACGCTGGGCGTCCAAAGAGGCTGCAGGATCAACCCTCTGCAGCCCGGCGGCACCTCTTCCAGCCTGCTGTTCAGGAGCTCTTCCGGGGATATGTTCAATTTTTTGGCCTCTTCTACCTCTTTTTTCGAGAACTCGTTTTTAAACCAGCTGATCATCCAGTAGCCCCGGAAGGTCATGATTTCCGGATTGTAGCAGCCGGGGATTACCGCCGGGTAGGGGGGCAGGAAGCGGATCGCTTCATAATAGCGCCGGGAGGTGGTTTGCAGCGTGGCTGTGGTGCCCAGGCTGATGCTGGCTGTTGATTCGTCGACACAGCCCACTCCCAGGGTTTCGCAGCCCTTGTCGGATCCCCCGGCAAAGACGGGGAGCCCTTCCGGCAGCCCTGTTTCTTCGGCTACGGCGGCGGAGATATGCCCCAACAGGGTGCCCGGCTCCACGATCTCGGGCAGTTGGGAGGGATCCACGTTGGAGAGCTTGGCTTTAAGATTGTTTTCAGGGTACCAGACCTTGTTCTTGTAGTCGAAGGGAATGTAGCCGATCTGGGAGGCGCAGGAATCCTTCATGTTGCCCGTCAAGCGAAAGTTGATATAGGTGGAAATCTGGATGTACTTCGCCGTTTTGCGCCAGTTCTCCGGTTCATGCTGCCTGAGCCAGTTGGACTTGGCCCGCCGGTAGAGGATGGTCATCGTATCTTTCATCCCGATGGCTCTTACCAGGGCCTCCTCGACGGCGTTCAAGGGAGGATAGCCGTCGGCCATGCGCTGGTCCAGCCAGACGATGGCCGGCCGGATCACGTTGTTGTCCCGGTCCAGGCAGACGGGCGTATCCCGCAGGGCGGTGACGGCAAGCCCTTTCAAGCGGGGCCACAGCTCTTCCTGCTGCGCCTTGACCCTTTTTATGGCGGTGCACATGTTGTTCCAGTAAACTTCAGGGTCTTGTTCGGCAAAACCCGGCCGCACGGAGAAATATGGCTCGTACTCGATCTTCTCCTTGGCGACAATTTGGCCATGGTTGTCGAAGATAATTGCCCTAACACTTTGCGTCCCGAAATCCAGTGCCAGCACATACTCCCGGTTTCTTGGTTCCATGGCTACCCCTTTCTTGGCCCTTGATAATGATGATGGAGCTTCTCCTGCTTTCCCGGAACCGGCCGCCGTTCCTGGGGTCATAAAGCTAAAGATGTATTGGCCATGAAAGCGACGGCCGCGGCTCGGCGGGGAAAGGTCGCAATTTATGCCAACTAAAGGCTGGAAGATAAGCCTTAATATTGTAAATTTCGCTATAAAAGGCGCACTTCCTGCCTTTTTCCCCTGAATTAAAGGGCAGGAGCGCCAAAGATGCAATTTTTCGAATATTGGGGGCCGAAAGGCCAATGATGACATTTTATCAGCTGGTGACCGGCCGGCTATTGTTTCTTCCAGCCATGGTCCGGAGAGGCCATCGGCATAATCTTTAGTTAGCAAATGGAGAAGGAGATTCGCCGCCCAAAAAAGAACTATAACATGTCCGTGCTGGCAATTTATGCCCGCAGCAGAAGCAGCTGGAAAAGGAGCCTAAAGGGAAAGCCGCTTTCCAGCGCCCGGGGAGCGGGGCGCCTGCGAGCAGCCGCTGTGCTCCCTTCCAGGGACGGGGAAACTGAAGAAGATTTAAGGTTTGTCTTTCTTATAAAAAAACAAGCACAAAAGGAAGGAGTTGAAAGCATGTCATTTTCGGATCTGGTGGGTAAAATTAGGCAGCGGGTCAGCGAGGAGGCGGATCCGGCCAAGATTGGCAACCTGAATGCCGTCTTTCAATTCGAACTGACGGGAGATGACGGGGGCACTTTCCATGCCAAGGTTGCCGACGGGAAAGCGGAAGTTGTCGAGGCGGCCCACGATAACCCCAATGTTACCATCATTATGGCCGCGGAAGATTTTCTGAAGCTGGCGGAAGGGAAGCTCAACCCCACCTCAGCTTTTATGTCCGGCAAATTGAAAATCAAGGGGGATATGTCTCTGGCCTTGAAACTGCAGTCCCTCATCGGCTCAGCCAGGCTGTGATCCGGCACTGGGGGGGCTTGCCCCCCCATTTTTATTTATAGATGCCCTTGTTTCCAAAGCTTGGCCGTGCCGGAGCGGCTGGAATTTTTTTAAGGCGGTCCCGGTGCCCGGGGAGGCAGGATATCTTCCGGGTTTATGGAATTAATCATCGGCAGGAAAAACTTTTGAGCGGGTGACCGGGATGAATATCGCCTTTTTCCTCTTGCCTAAAAGAGACGTCGTTTACCTGTCTCTAAACTGCACCATGCGGCAGGCCCTGGAAAAAATGGAGTACCACGGCTATTCCGCCGTTCCCGTGGTGGATGACCAGGGCAAGTATGCCGGGACCCTTACGGAAGGGGACCTGCTCTGGAAAATAAAAAATACCTGCGGGCTGAACCTGGAGAAGACGGAAAAGATTCTGCTCCGGGACCTGCCCCTGCAGAGGCACAATGAGCCGGTAAAGATCAATGCCCAGATCCAGGACCTGCTGTCCCTGGCCATTAACCAGAACTTTGTCCCGGTGGTGGACGATGACGGGGTTTTCATCGGGATTGTCAGGAGAAGGGAGATTATCGGCTACTGTGCCTCCCTGCTGAAGGCTTCCGAAAAAGAAACGGATGCCGCGCCCCCCGGCGGCATTTAAACCCGGGAGAGCCCGGGCTTTATTTTTTCCCCTGGCCTCCCTCCCCTGCCGGCTAGTCCTCTCCCGGCGGGGGAGATTCTTTTTCCGGCCGTCTCCTCTTGCTTCTTCATCGCCCCTCTTCCTTGTGCCAGCGGCAGACCAGGAAGATCACCAGCAGTGCCGTTACCCCCTCGGAGAAGACGGGAGTGATCCAGATCCCCCACTGGCCCCAAAGGGGAGGGAAGATGGCCAAGCCCAGGACGGTGCAAAGCAGCCCCCGGAAGACGGCCACAGCCAGGGAGCTTCCCACTTTCTCCAGGGAGGTGAAGAAGATGGAGCCCACGATCCCCGCCGGCGCCAGCAGCAGGGACCAGCTCATAATCTTGGTAACCTGGACGGCCAGGTCCAGGGCCTGGGGATGTTCGGGGATAAAGAAAGCGGCCAGGGGCTCCGCCTGCCAGTGCAGCAGGAGAAAGAAGAAGCCGGCCACCGCCAGGGAGGCGGCCAGGAGCCGGGCCAGGGCCTCCCGGACCCGAAGGAAGAGACCCGCCCCATGATTGTAGCTCAGTATCGGCTGGGTACCGGTTCCCATTCCCACCACGATCATGATCCCGAAAATCATCAGATATTGAGCCAGGGAGTAGGCGGCCACTCCCAGGGGGCCCACATAATGGAGAATGGACCGGTTAAAGAGGAAGGTGGCCACACCTCCCGCCAGCTCGGTGAAGAATTCCGAGAAGCCGTTGGCCAAAATTATCCAGAGGGTGCCGGACCCTCCTCCCGGGAGGCCAAAGGCGAGTCCCGGCCGCCGGGCGGCGCTTTTTACCAGAAAATAGGCCAGGAAGAAGGCCGCCGCCAGGGATTGGGCAATGCCTGTGGCCAGGGCGGCCCCGGAGATGCCCATGTTTAGAACAAAGAGAAAGTAATAATCCAGGAAGATGTTCAGCAGCGCCGAGAAGGCCATTACCGCCGTGGCCAGGTTGGGGCGGCCGTCGTTGCGCACGGACTGCTCCAGGATGAAAGAGAGGATCATGGGCGCAGCAAAGGGGTAGAGAGCCTGCAGGTACTGGCCGGCATACTCCCCCAGCACTCCGGAAGCCCCCAGCAGGGCGATGATGTCAGGCAGAATGAAGGCGACGGCGGCGCTGCCGGCGATGCCCAGCCCGCCGCCCAGGGCGGCAATCAGCCCCAGAACGCGCCGGGCTTTTTTCGTTTCGCCGGCCCCCAGGAGAACGGCAATCCTGGCGTTGCCTCCGACGCCGATCATAACGGCCAGGCCGATAAAGACGGCGACCACGGGATACAGGATATTGACGGAAGCCAGGGCCTCGGGCCCCAGCCGGCGGCCCACCATGATGCCGTCCACCACCTGGTAGAGGGAGATAAACAGCATGGAGGCTACCGCCGGGAGGGCATTTTTTACGATCAATCCCCCCAGGGGGCGGTTCAAAAAGAATTCCCTGGCCGGATCGGCGGAGGCGGAATCGCGCTCCCTTCCCCGAGGCGGCTCGGGCCGAGTATCTTCGCGGTTTTGGGGATAGTCTTGATCCCGGGGCATCTTTTACTCCAAGATCTTGAACGACTTGCCAGACGGTAATCGTTTTTAATACAATTCCTTATCAGGCTACCACATAAACGCGGAGCATTCAATAGGCAAAGGCAATCATCAAGTTGTCTTCTCCTCCTCAACAGTTCCCCGCGTCTTCCAGGACTTTTTTAATATTACCCTTCCTTTATTGTCAAAAATGCCTCCACTATTCCAGCAAATCCCTTCTCGTATTTATATTTTCTGGCAACCACCTCAAAAAGAAAAAATTTTAAATTCTCATAAGAGGGATTAGAATATATTTGCTGAATAATTATATATGTAAAATATTTCACAAACTCCATAATCAAAATTCGAGGTGTTATTTTATGGTCTACGAAAAGAAGCCATGGCTCAAGTATTATGGCAGCGTCCCCCATGAAATCGATTTTCCCCGGAAGACAATGTACGAGACGGTTGTAGACGCCGTAGCGGAATACCCCGACAGCATTGCTTACGATTTCATGGGCAAAACGGCCACCTACCGAGAATTTAAGGAGCAGATCGACCGCTGCGCCGATGCCTTGGCCAGCCTGGGCCTGAAAAAGGGCGATCGCTTTACCATCTCCATGCCTACCTCGCCCCCGGGAATCATCTGCTTCTATGCTCTCAACAAGCTGGGTGCGGTAGCCAGCATGATCCATCCCCTTTCCACGGAAACGGAAATCGAATTCTACCTCAAGATCAGCAAAAGCAGGTTTGCTTTGACCCTGGACATCTTCTACGATACCTTTAAGAGAGCGGCCGACAAGGCCGGACTGGAGAAGTTGATTATCTCCAAAATGCAGGATTACCTTCCCCTGCCCACCAGGATCGCTTACTGGGCCGCCAAGGGCAGGAAGACTCCTCCCGTCCCCGCCTCCGACAAGGTAATAATGTGGAAGGACCTGGTGATCAAGGGGAAGCACCCCTCGGCTCCCGCGGCGAAGGTGGATCCCGACGAGCTGGCCGTTATTCTCTACAGCGGCGGGACCACGGGTACGCCCAAGGGGATTATGCTCTCCAACTACAACTTTGTCAGCCAGGGGATCATGTGCGCCCAGTGGGTAGGCATGAACCGGGATTACGCCGACATGCTGGCCATGCTGCCCATATTTCACGGCTTCGGCCTGGGGGTTTGCGTCAATGCCGTCCTCATGAACGGGGGGAAAGTGATCCTGGTTCCCCTCTTCGAAGCGGAGATGGCGGCCAAGTTAATGAAAAAGCGGCCCCACTACATCATCGGGGTGCCCACTCTTTTTGAAGCCCTCAACAAAAGCGAGCGCTTTAACAAGGCGGATCTCAGCTGCCTCTACGCCTGCTTCTGCGGTGCCGATACCCTTCCGAAAGTGGTAAAGGATCGCTTTGAAGCCATCGTCAAGCGCCAGGGAGGGAACGTGAAACTCCTGGAGGGATACGGGCTAACGGAGGCGGTAACGGCCATTATGGCCATGCCCATGAACGAGTACCGGGAAGGGAGTATCGGCATTCCTTTCCCCAACATGATGGCCAAGATCGTCAAGCGGGGGACTACGGAAGAGGCGGAACCGGGAGAAGAGGGAGAGATCTGCGTCAGCGGGCCCGCGGTGATGCTGGGGTACCTGGACCAGCCTGAGGAGACGGCGAAAGTGCTGAAAGTGCACGATGACGGGCGCCTCTGGCTGCATACCGGGGATATCGGCACCATGGACGAGGATGGATTCTTCTACTTTAAGCTGCGGGAGAAGCGGATGATCAAGTCGTCGGGGATGAATGTCTACCCCAGCCAGGTGGAAGCCCAGCTCTACAAGCATGATGCCGTGGCCGAAGCCTGCGTCATCGGCGTTCCCGACCTGGACCAGGTGGAACGGGTGAAAGCCTTTGTCGTCCTGAAGCCGGGGATAAAACCCAGCCCGGAGCTGGAAAAGGAGCTCATTGCCCACTGCCGCAAAGACCTGATCAAGTGGAGCTGTCCCCGGGAGATCGAGTTTATCGACGAGCTGCCCAAGACCAGGGTGGGCAAGATCGCCTACAAGGAGCTGGAACAGAGGGAGATCGAGAGGTTGAAGGCGGAAGGAAAATACTACGGGGAGGCCCGCGGCTAAAAAAGGAGCCCCCGGCAAGGAGCAAAAGGCCCGGTTTCAAAAACCGGGCCATAATTTTGGCTCTTTTGCAGCGGCGGGAACGGCTCCCCGCTGCGGGTAGGCGGCGTGGCTGGACTGCCCGCGGAATACGCCAAGGAGGACCCGCCCGCCCTTAAAGCGGCTCTCCGAGGCGGTGTCAGATCCGGATCCAGCTTTTTTCGATCCCCTTGACCAGGAGGAAGCCGGCGACAAAAGCCACGGCGGGATTCATGGCCAGGGAGAGGGCGGCTACAGCCAGGATGACAAAGAAGTCGCTGCGCTTCTCCATGCCCCGGGCCGCTGCCGCCAGGTCAATCCCGCTGTAAAAAAGGAGGCAGCCCAGGGCGGCTTCGGGAATCAGGGCGAAGATTCCGGCGCCGTCTTTTCCCAGAAACAGCCCCACAGCCAGCAAGAACGCCCCGATGATATAGACGGTGTACCTGGTCCGGCCTCCGAAGCGGTAGTGGGCGGCCACTCCCCCGCTGCCGTGGCACATCATGTATCCTCCGAAGGGGGCGGAGATGAGGTTGGCGGCGCCCATGGTCAAGCAGAGGTTCCGGTCGTTCACCCGGGCGGCCCGGGGGCCGAACAGATCCCGGGAGACGGCCGTGGTTACCAGGACGGCGTTGGTCAGAGTCAGGGGCAGCTGGGGCAGGGTAATCAGCAATAAGCCCCGCTGAAAATCGGTTAAGGCCGGAAGGACCAGTTCGGGCAGATGTATACCCCACCCGATTTCCGGCAAGGGCTGCCCGGGATGGAGCAAAAAGTTTAGAACAATCCCGGCCAGGACGGCGGCGATGGCCGCGGGGAAGCGCTTGCTTTTAAGCAAGGGCTACATCAGCACCAGAATGGGCCAGCCGATGAGGGGCTCGGCGGCCACCATCTTCACGCCCATTACCGCCAGGGAGATCCCCAGCCCCACCTGGATGCCGCTGACCACCGCCGGCGGTGTGATCCGGCTGATAAAGCCAATTAAACCCGTTAGGCCCAGCAGCAGCAGCAAGCCTATGATCAGCCCGGCGGCGGCCACCTCCCCCGGGGTTAGCTTGTGCAGCAGCACCGCCGCCGAGGCGGCCTTCATGGGCTACACCGCCATGGGAATCCGGTAAAACCAGCCGCAGAAGATATAGAAAAGGCCGAAGCCGGTAAAAATGCTGGCCGGGTTGAATCCGGCAACGGAGATGGCCCCGAGAACGTAGGGCAGGAAAGTGCCCAGGTCGCCGATGGATCCCGAGAGCTCCCCTAAAAATGTGACTCGTTCCTGTTCTTTTTCCAAGCTCCTCCCTCCCGGCCTCTAAAATAATTTCCTTGCCGGCGCCCTTTTTCCTTTTATCCGGCGAAGCAATTGCTTCTCAAGGAGCGAATAGAGAATAAAAAAAGGGGCTGTCCTGGAAGCCGGCAGCAAGGACAGCCCCGTGGCGGCAGTCCGGCAAAAAGGAGGCCGCCGCACAGACTTCAAGAGCCTCCTCTCAGTCTTTCACGTATTCCACCACCGCCTGCCAGTGGCAGTGATCGGCGATATTCTTCTTGGCGATTTGAATTCCGATTTCGTCCTCCGGCCGGATGCGGCGCGTTACTTCGTGCAGGCGTTCAATCGTCGTATAGGTATCGTAGTGAACCAGGATGACGGGCACCTTTTTCTCGATGGCCCGGGAGAGGACGCTCACGTCGGGATAGAGCCCGCCGGTGAGAATCAGGACCGAGGTGCTGGTCTCCAGGGCGGTAATGGCCAGGTCGGAGCGGTCGCCGCCGGTAATCACCGCCTTGTTGGGGGCGCGCCGCAGGTAGCTCAAGGCGCCGTCGATGGTCATGGAGCCGATAACCACGTCTTCTACCAGGCGGTTCAGGCCCACGTTTTCTTCCGTCAGCAAGACCCCCTCCAGGGCTTCGTAGAATTCCTGAACGGTGGGCGAGGCGATCTCCGTTTTGCGGGGTATGACCCCCAAAACGACATGGCCTTGTTCTTCCAGGATGGGAGCATAGACGCCCCTGGTTTTATCCAGGAGGGTCCGTTCTACGTTGTTGAAAATGTTGCCCAGAACGGGGATCCCGGACAGGCGGAAATGGTTGTTGTAAAAGAGGGATTTATCCAGGCTGTAGTCGTCTTCCATCCGGATCACGTACAACATGGTGGAATCCAGCATTTTGATTAAGGAGATGGCGTCAAGCCCCAGGCTGGCTGCCGTGTACGGGGAGAGATAGCCGTCCACCAGAACGACATCCAGATCCTGGGCTACGGTTTTCCAGGCCTCCAGGATCTTTCTCTTCAGCGACTCCGGGCTGCGCTTAGTCCCGCCGCTCAAACAGTAGGGGCCGATGCGCACCGGGGAGATTACTTCCGCGCCATGGGGCAGGGAAAGGACTTTTTGAAAGAGTAGCACGTCCTGGTCCTGGGTCCGGTGGAGATCCTTGGTAGTGCTGATGGGCTTGAAGTAGCCCACCTTGAAGCCCTCATCCTGAAGCTTCAAGGCCAAACCCAGGGCGATGGCTGTTTTACCGCTTCCGGCCATGCCGCCTAAAAATATGCTCTTCATCGGGTCACTCCTTTCTACTCTTCTTGCTCATTTTCATTGGCAGCGGTTATCTTCACATCCAGAGCCATTGCACTGTCAGGGTAGGCAATGACGGGATTGAGGTCAATTTCCTTAATCTCCGGGAAATCCAAGGAGAGCCGGGCTACCCGGGCCAGGGCCTCGGTGATGGCGCAGAGATCGCACGGCGTGCTGCCCCGGTAGCCGCGCAGCAAGGTATGGGCCTTGGTCTCCGTAATCATCTCTTCTATCTCTTCCATGTTCAATCCTTCTGCCAGCCGGAAAGATACATCTTTTAACAGGTTGACGTAGATTCCTCCCAGGCCAAAAGCCAGAAGGGGCCCGAACTGCAAGTCCCTGGTCATGCCGATGATGGTTTCCGGACCCTTGGGCATCATCTTCTGGACTTCGATGCCGTAGACGGGGGTTCCGGGCAGCAAGCGGCTGACGCTGTCCATAATCTTCAAGTAGCCTTCCCGGACCTGGGCGGCATTTTCCAGGCCCACCTGGACTCCCCCCACGTCGCTCTTGTGAATGATCTTGGGGGAAGCAACCTTTAAAACAATGGGGTAGCCCAGGGAGTCGGCGATGGTGATGGCTTCCTCGGGGGTCTTGGCCAGGTAGATGGGCGCCACGGGGATTCCGTAGGCGGCGGCCACCTGGCTGGCTTCGTTCCCCAGGAGAACGGACCGGTGATCGCGCATGACATCGTAAAGGATGGCTTTAACCGTGGCCTTGGCCTTCTCCGTCACCTCCGGCAGGGGGGTGCGGCGCTGGATTTTTTGGCGCAGTCTGGTGTAGCTGACCATGCCGGCAATGGACTTCAAGGCCGGCTCCGGGAAGGGGAAGCAGGGAATCCCCGCCTGGGTGAGGATGCGGGCTCCCTTCTCCAGGCGCTTGCCCCCGGTGAGGGAGGCAAATATGGGTTTGGAGGCATATTTCTTCCGCAAGCTGACCAGGCTTTCCGCTGTTTTTTCCGGCTCGGTGACGGCGGTGGGAGAAAGGAGCAGCAATAGGCTGTCCGTCTGCTCATCCTCCAGAACCGCTTCCAGGGCCACGTTGAAGCGGTCGGCCCGGGCATCGCCCAGGACGTCCACGGGATTGTACAGGCTGGCCTCCACCGGAAGGTGCTGGCGCATTTTCTCGATGGTCTCCTTGCTGAACCGGGCCATGTGCAGGCCGTTCCGTTCCACGCTGTCCGTGGCAATAATTCCCGGCCCGCCGGAGTTGGTGACGATGGCCACCCGGTCGCCGGCAGGAACGGGCTGGTTGATGAAGGAGATGGCCAGGTCAAAGAGATCGGACATCTCCTGGACCCGGATGACCCCGCACTGGCGGAAGGCAACGTCGTAGGCCAGGTCGCTGCCCGCCAGGGCACCGGTGTGGGAGGAAGCGGCCCGGGCCCCCGCGGAAGAGGTCCCCGATTTAAGAATAATGACCGGCTTTTTCAGGCTGGCTTCGCGCACCACCTGGATGAAGCGCTTGCCGTCGGTAACGTCTTCCAGGTAGGCCAGAATAACCTTGGTGTTAGGGTCTTCGGCCGCCGACCAGATAAAGTCCACCTCGTTCAAGTCGGCTTTGTTGCCCATGGAGACAAAGCGGGAAAAACCGAGGCCCCGGCTGCGGCTCCAGTCCAGGATGGCCAGGAGCATGGCGCCGCTTTGGGAGATGAAGGCGATCTCGCCTTTTTCGGGAGATCCGTCGGCAAAGGAGGCGTTTAAGGGACTGTGGGTATCCATGATCCCCACCACGTTGGGCCCCACCAGCCGCATGTTGTATTCCCGGCAGATCTCCAGCAGCTCTTTTTCCCGCTTTAAGCCCACCTCGCCGATCTCCTTGAAGCCGGCGGTAATCACCACCAGGAACTTGACCCCGGCCTGGCCGCACTCCCGTGCCACCTGGAGGGAGGGGGCGGCGGGGATGGAGATCACCGCTACGTCCACGGGGCGGCCGATCTCCCCGATGGAAGGATAGCATTGATAGCCGAGAATCTCCTTCTCTTTCGGGTTGATGGGGTAGACCGCACCGCTGTAGCCGCAATTCTTTATATTCTCCACTATAGAGTAACCGATCTTCTCCTTGTTATTGGAGGCGCCGATTACTGCTATAGAGTTGGGTTTGAACAAAGACTGCAAGCTGGACAATTGAGTCACACTCCTTCTGCTTCTACCTGTGGTACTGGTTGTCTTCGACCCCAGTAGTTAAAGCTTTAATTCTTGCTGCTTCTAATCTAATCCTGCGAGAAAAAATTGCGACTCTATGGAAGAATGAAGTTGATATATAAAGCTAATTGAAAATATTTGGCCGAAATTTGGTTTTTGGAGAGATAGAACCCGCCCCTTCATTCTATTTGCCTTCATCTTGTAATATAGTTAGATAACGAAAATTATTGTTGCTTCTCTCCGGGCGCCAGGCCGCTTTCGGACACGGCTTTCTTTTTCTTCCGGCATCAACTAAAATGGGAATTGCCAAGGGCAGGGCGGGCAAAATGGCGAGCCGGCAATTGGGGGAGGGCGCCGGCGGGCGAGTGTAAAAAAGTTGACAAAGTTGACGTGCCTGGCACCAAAGAAAAAAGGATTTGGCAAAGTTTTTGACGAAATGAAGGGTACTAATTTTCTCACCATGCCGTTATAAAGCCGACTTGGAACATGGAGCCATAATCCCGATCCCGTCCCCATGCCCCGCTTTTAAAGTACTCGCTGCAGATCAATCTTGGACCAGGAAAGACATAATATTTACTGGTGGGGTAATACATACTGATGATCCCGAGGTGAGCAGATGGATACCGGTTTTCAATCCAAGGCCTTGGAAGCCAACCTGGCCTTGACCAAGCAGATACAGCCGGAGCTTCCGGAGAAACACCGCTGGTTCGTTTCCCTGTCCGCGTCGTACTGGGGCATTAACAAGCGCACGGAAGAGTTTCTAAAAGAGCTGAACCACCCGTACCCCAACTATGCCTATATCATAGAAAATCTGCATACCATCAGCCTGACGGATCTGTGGCTCTACAGTTCCATCGATGAATCCGAAGAGGCTCTTTTATTCCTGGTGGGCATCTTTGAGGAACTGCAGAACAAGGAGCTGGAGGAGAAGCTGCAGGAGCAGCTGGTCAAAACCCTGTTCAAGCTCATCGACCGGCTGGTAAACGAGGGCAGCTACCCCCACCGGGTGATTTGGAAATGCCTGGAGTTAATAGAAGAAGGGATGGCCCGCTGGGAGGAGATTTACCTGCGCAACTCCGGGTACTTCAAGATGTACCTGGCCAAGGCGGCGGCCGTCCCGGAATTTAGCGCCGAGATCTGCCGGCTGACCAAGACCGTTCTCCTGAAAAGCTGCCGCTATTGGGAGGAGACTACCAATACCGAAGCCTGGTTCGAGAGCAAGGCGGAGCTGTTCCAGCCCATCTACGAAGAAAAGCTCAAGTTGATCGGCAAGGATTTTTTTGCCGGCCTGGCCGCCCGGATCCAGGCCTCCAGGGATTGGCCGGAAATTGAGTCCAACCTCTTTTTCAATGATATCGCCAACCATTTCCGTCATTTCAGCGAAGAGTTTGAGCTTTCTCTGGAGAAGATCTATTATCTCCTCTTCCTGCTGCACCTTCCGGGGATGGTGCAGTTGAAAAACCACCTGCTCTATGATTTGAACCGGCAGCTCAAGGCGGTCCTGGCGGAGTTGCACGGCGAAGAAGCCTATACCTTTATGGACATGATCTTCAACCTCTTCAACGAGCTCAAGGTTCAACATACGGGCACCATCCTGGACTGTCTTTTTACCCTGGGGAAGGAGATCGCCGGTACCGGCAGCCAGGCGCTGATCTCCTACTACATGGATAAGCTCATTGGCTTTGGCTTTATTTACCCCGGGGAGATCGAGATTACCAGCGACTGGGAGACCCGGGTCAATCCCTACCACGTGAAAAACATTCGCATCTGGCTGGACCTGATCGAGACTTCTCCCTACCAGTTCAAGAAGCTGCTTTCGGCCCTGGTGGTCAACCTCAAGCTGGGCGGCATCTTTATCTCCGATACCGACCTCTTCCAGCGGGATATTACCAAGCTGCTGAACTCCGACATCGAGCCGGTATACAAGCAGATCAAGCAGTTGGCCCGGATTTTCCCCGTTTACTATAACGAGATTGGAGCCGAGGGAAAGCTGCGGGACGTTAGTACGGCCATGGATGAAGTAGTGGGGCGGCAGGATAGGCTTATTCACTACGTCCGGAAGCAGATCCATGCGGAAAGCAACAACACCCACATCGAGCTGGTCCGGCGGGTGGCCGAATTCTGGTACAGCGGGGACCTGGAGCTGCTAAGCAAGATTGTCCCCCGGGACGTCCTGGAAGCCGTCGATGTGCGGGGGAAGTATTTCGTGGGCGTCAACAATTTAATGCGGGCCGTTTGCAGGCATTTCAAGGTGGACTGCCGGGAGCTGCTGCAGCTGCCCGAGGAAGAGGTGGCCCGCTTTGTCCGGAAATATAAAGGAGCCGACGAGACGGACCGCAAGAGGCTGAACTACCTTCTGCAGCTGTACCAGCTCCTGCTGGATAAGTATTCCCTGCAGACCAAGGATATTATCTCCTTTTTAAAGCGCAGCCGCTTCTTCTCGACAAAGGAGATCGAGCAGCTCAAGGATTTGCTGGACCAGAACCGGTATCGGGAGGCCCTGGAGCAGGTTTACAGCTTCCA
>Ga0116168_1001777_pt1 | contig 15312 bp, 14 predicted proteins | sample AD_UKC129_MetaG_FD_89795 | JGI IMG/M metagenome (GOLD analysis project Ga0116168, IMG submission 89795) | Active sludge microbial communities of municipal wastewater-treating anaerobic digesters from Canada - AD_UKC129_MetaG | ecosystem: Engineered > Bioreactor > Anaerobic > Digestate | place...
GGCAGAGGCATACCAAGGACTTGACGCCGACGACCGGGACTTCGCCTTTAAGCTGTACCAAGCTGAGAACGAGCTGTTCCGTGGGCAGAACGTGTGGATACCGCCCTTTGCAGACTACGTGACGAATATGATGAGCGAAAGCCCGTTGGATTGGAACACCTATGTCATGCTCTACGATGAGGAAATGCGGCAGAGTGTCGGTCCTCCACCGGAGGGTGACGCTCTTGACTTTCCTTGGATGAGCCAAGAATGGCAGAACTTGTATAAGAAGGAATTGGACAATTATATAGCTACGTTACCGGATAGTCAATGGCGGCTACGACAAGCTCCTCTCTTTCCTTCCATGGCAGTGTTCTATGGCAACTACATGTCGCCTAACCCAATGACAATGCCAGAGCTGATCGAAAGGTACAACAAGGGAACCATTCCACAGTACATCTACAAGATCGCCTTCGGTCGGCCTGTGAGTGTTACCGGGACAAGTAAAGGTCGCATGGACGAACTCATAAGTGACCTTCCTTACATCTTCCCGGATCTGTCCTCTAACGAGGACATTCTTAGCTTCTTGCAGAGCGGGGACCCAGCAATACAATCGCTAATGGAGAAGATCGAGGAGATCTATGGAGTCACAGGCGACGAGCTAATTGCGGAGCTTAGGCGCAGGTAGCAGGAGGTATTCCCATGCAAATTAATTGGGACTTCCTAGAGCAAAAGGAGCAGACTAACCAGGTACCGGACATTTATGACCTTGTGAGACAGGGCGAGGAGTTTCTTGCTGAGAAGCAGAGGCTTTCTCAAGTATTGGGACTTGATAAAGACCCCTCCCCCTCTGTCTCTTCCGATACCAAAAGCCCGATGCTCCTAAACATAGTGAACCCTGTCATTACGGTCCTAGACTACCTGAGCCGCCCCTCAAGTGCTGTGGCTTCTGGATTCGATCAGTTTGTATTCGGTGAAGGGGAGGAGTTGCTTCCCTTCACCGAGTCTCTAAAGCAGCTCCCCAAGGTGCCCGGAGCGATGTGGGATGCGCTCAAAGGGGAGCGTCGTACTACCTTCAAGGACGTTCTTGTGAAAGCAGGCTGGCCCACAGAGCCTATTATCCCTGCGTTTGAGGGTATACCTGTACTGGGGTCGAGTTGGGCTGGTGTGGTTGGTCTAGGATTGGACATAGGCACCGACCCCTTAACCTATATAGGTATTTCTAGACTAAACCGTACCGGTCTAGCCGCGCAGCGTAGTGGTCAGCTATCCCAGTTACGGTCTGCACAAGCCCTAAGAGGTCAACGGGATCTTGTTACTATAGCTGGATACGGTCCCTCCTCTTTGCCAGGTAGGCTAGGCGAGGCGGCACGTAAGGGCACCGCCTCTTTTTATCGTGGATTTGAGCGTGTGGGAGAGCGTATAAGTCAGTCAGAGGATTTACGCCCCTTGCTCAATTTCTTTACCACAAAAGGCGTAGGCCCTGTACGTGCGGTAAGGGAACGTCTACGGGCACGAGAGGCCGAAGAACGGTACCTTACTCGACAGGCTACCCGTAAGTACGGGAGGATGGATCGTGAGATCACGGAGCTTGCGAATCGGTATGAGCTGGACCCCGAAGAGCTACGCCAGTTCATCGTACAAGAGGCCGAACGCAAATTGCACCGTACCCCTGTGCTTCAGCCTGAAGCTGTATCGGGTGCTATTGATCCCTCTGCCCTCCCTGGTACTGTGGATGTGGCTACAGACCTTGTGGCAATGTGGCGTGAAGCTCCGATGATGCAGTACAAGATTCGTCAGGGCGATACGCTTTCGGAGATCGCCCAACGGTTTGGCACCACAGTAGACGATCTTGCTCGTCTCAATAATATTGCCGATCCTAACCGCATTCGGGCAGGGCAGACGATTGAGATACCTGCACCAGACGATGTGGTGAGGATCATTGACGACATTAAGGAGGCGCAGCCAAGAAGGCTTGCTGCCGAACGTGCTGCGGGCGTACAGACTCCAGAGTTTGAATCTGAGCGCATTGATTACATCCACCGTCTTGCCACAGAGGAATTGAGGGCTTCTGGTCGCCTATCGAAAGAGGCCAGGGAGTTTTTCCAAAGCGGACGGCCTGTGTTGTCACTGAGTCATGGGGCGCAGAAAGCACGTACGATTGCACCCGACAACTACATCCGTGAGATCAACCAAGCTGCTGTGGAGGGCCGGTTCAAGAAGGTATGGTTGGACGCAGATGGCAATGTGGTACGTGAAGGCACGGAAGGCGCAATGCCTCGTTATGTGATTACAGACACCCCCCAGGCACAGCCTGCCTTGCCTCGTGTGCCCATCTTTAGCGAGGACCCTGCCGTGATCGAACTTGCTCGTGAACGCATGTCGATTCGTGCGGTCACGTCGGGACAGGCCCTCGACGACCTTATCAAGACTGGCTTAGAAGAGCAATGGGCTGTAAAGGCTGTGGACGAGAAACACGCTCAAGATCTTATCAACGCAGGTTGGAGGTCGGTACAGGCTCCTCGGTTCCACGATAAGATGAAAGACATTTTCTTCCCCAAGGAAGTGGCGAAAGAGATCAACAAATTTGTGGAGTTGTTCGAGCCGAAACATTTGACTAAGCTGGAACAGGCGATTAAGGGCGCACTTAATTGGTGGAAGACCATGACTCTGGCCCCGTTCCCTGAGTACCACATGCGGAACCTAGGCACAGGGTTTATCAAGAACTACTATGAGGACCTACTTCCAGGCGACCCTGCATATCTGGAAGGGCAGCTCTTTGCCATTCTCCGTGCGGCAGATAACATGGCCCCTCGCATGGCACAAGCTGACGACTTCTACAACGCATTGGCACAGTCTAAGAGGGCACGTATTCGTACCAAGGACGGTAAAGAGTACACCTTGGAACAGATCCTTGATTGGTACGAGGCCGAGCAGCTCTCATTTGGCTACATCCAATCCCACTTCGGTGGTCGGGACACGGCCTACGAGGCGTTACGGGGAAGCTCTACCCCTCTGTGGCAGAAGCTAAATCCTCTATCATCGCAATCGTATCTTGTAGACGCTGGACGTTTCTTTGGTAACTTCATCGAGGATAACCTGAGAGGGAGTCTCTTCATCAAAAAGTTAAAGGAGGGGTACAGCCCACACGAAGCCGCTAATATCGTTCGCAAGACGCACTTCGACTACAACGACATACCAGAGTGGATGAAGACTGCACGAGAGTGGTACTCTCCGTTCATTACATGGGCCTACAAGAACCTTCCCCATGAGATCGGCGTACTGATTCAAAATCCTGGTAAGGTGTCACGCCTTCTGTCAACGATCCGTGCTGCTGAAACCAGCCACGGAGAATTGCCAGATCCATACACGATCCCCAGCTTTCTTCTCATGCCGGTATACGTGGGGGATAACGAGGAAGGTCAGCCGATGTATGGCAACATCCTTCAGATGTGGGGTATGACCGACCTCGTGGAGTTTTCGGATAACCCATTGCACTACTTGATAGGACAGTTACACCCGTATTTTGCCCAGCCCTTCGAGCAGGTACTAAACGTGGATACGTTCATGAATCGTCCCATTGTAAGACCTGAACTTGAAGCTGTACGTAAGGACATGATTCGCACAGGAGAGATCCCGTTATGGTCGAGGGATTGGGCCAGTACCACGCTCTTAGGCAGTATGCAGCCCGCAGGTGCCTTTAACCTGCCTGCTAGGGCCGAGCATTTTATGCGTATGTTCCGTCCGTACTCCCTGGTTTCACGATTCATGGACCCGGATACGACAACACAGGATGCGCTCATCAGGACACTTACCGGGTACACCACCTACCCTGCAAACGAGTGGTTCTCAGGGCCTGCCTACTTCAACAATGCCGAGGAAGCCGCTTGGTACTACCGCACCCAAGCTATACTTGCTAGACAGAAGGCTCAAGAAGCTGTGGAACGGGGCGATACTCGTGCCGCCTTCTTACACGAACAAGAAGCGCAGAAGTGGGAACAATTGCTCGAACAGTGGTTGCCTAGATTCAGAGAAAGTCTCGAAGCTCTCGAACGGTAGGCGGTGGTGAACTTGATAGACGACGTAAGAGTGTTAAGCGAACGCCTCAACAACCTTGCAAAGCGATTCGAGGACCACGAGAGGAGGCAAAACAACACCATGGAAAAGATCGAAAAGCAATTGGAGGTAATAGACGAAAAGCTAGATGGACGTCCATCCTGGCCCGTTGCGATCATTATCACCGTGCTGTCAAGTGCGCTCGTAGGGTTCATCGTAGGAAGGTAGCCATTGAGCCGACAACTTAATACCTAATACCCCCACAGTAGTCTGTGGGGGTATTTTTGCGCCTAAAAGGAGGTTGCCATATGAATATTGTGCCCCTATTGCTAGTGGGTGTGGTACAGAAAATCCTTCAGAGCATCGCCCAAGGTCTGTGGGACGGCCTGTGGGCCACGATCTTCCAGGCCGTGGCATACGCTGAGCAGAAATGGGCTGAGTCCGGTCACGGAGCCGAAAAGAAGCAGTGGGCCAAGGAGCAGATTATGGCCTTTGTCAATGAGAAGGCACAACTCTCTTGGATTCAGAGAATGTTGCTGAATATGTTCTTGGACAATGTGATCGACGCTCTAGTTAAGGAGATCAATGACGCTCTCGGCCATGACTGGACTGAAGCCGTTAAGGGCGTAGAGAAGTACCTAAACGAAAAGATCCCCTTCATCAAATAAACGAAAAGGAGAGGGGTCACTAGACCCCTCTCCTTTTTTCTGCCGCATCCTTCAGTATGCGTTTTGCGGCAGACAGTAAAACCTGTCGGGCAAAGGCACTCTTCATTCCGTGCACTTCTCCATATCTAATCTTCACAGCGGCCTCCACTAGCTGCATTTCCTTCTCACTCATCCGGACAAAAAAGGCTTTGTCCCTGGTTAAATTCTGCTGGGACATTTCCACCCTCCCTCTTTATCCGTAGAGGAAGAGGGAGATCACCTGCTTGGCGTAGTCAATCTGCTCCATTGCAGCCTCTTTAGCGTCAGGAGTCAGTTTAGCCTCAGCAATCTGGTTCTTTCTGAGGTCCAAAGCCGCAGAGATCAAGTCCAGAGCTGTGGCTGGAACAGGGTGGTTCACAGTTACCTCCTTGGGCTCGGTTGCCTTCTCCTTGGCCTCCTTCTTACGAGGCTTACGCTTAGACTTGGACTCCTTCTTAGCTGTAGGTACAGGCTCCTCTTCTACCTCCACAGGCTCGCTCTCTTCCTCCAACGGTTCGTCAAAGTCTACGTCTACCTCTTCATCCTCCTCGTCCACGTCGAAGTCAAGGTCTTCAAGATCTATGCCGTCAAGATCCTCAAGCAGCTGCTCAAGATCCAGGTCGTCTCGCTTTGCCATGCTTTATCCTCCTCTGTATAGCGTAAACGATCATTAACGCCTCGTCAACACTGTGTACCACAGCAACTATACCTTTACCCTGCTTGCGTATTTCTTCATGCGTTACTTCCTGTAGCTTTGTGGGCTTCTGTCCTGGCCTCTTCACCTCCAGTCCTACGAACCGTCCGTAATAGCAACCGATAATGTCTGGTACTCCAGGTTGCCCGTACCGGGGGCCGGGGTGATACTTTACCCACCAGCCCCCATGCTCACGTAGGGCTTTTAGGATCTTAGATTGTATCGCAGACTCTTTCACTTGCGACCACGCCGACTTCGAGGCTTAGGCTCCTCCTCGTCATCGTCGGTATCAAAAGGGACATCATCATCGTCCTCGTCGTCCTCGTCGTCTTCGTCCCAATCGTCTTCGTCGTCCTCGTCTTCTTCGTCCATAAAGGTCTTGTCTAGGTCCAAATCCGCATCGTCTACGTCCTCATCATCGTCTACGGAGGAGACAGACTCCCAGTTAACAATGTTCACGAAGTCTCCGGTCTTCTGAGCTTCAGCGTAGGCGGTTTTACCGATGAAGCTGTCAAGGTCGATTGTGCTGGCTTTCTTAGGCATAGTCTTTCCGAGTAGAGCCTCGCAAGCCTCCCGGAAGAAGCGTAGTGCGCCGGGCGTAAGAGTAAACCACACCTTCTGCTTCTTACCCTTGTGCTTCTTGGGAGCCACAACAATCAGATCGAGGATAACCTGTGGATCTCCCTTCTGAGACTCACCGGTATTTGCATCGGTTACTTTAAACAGGTATCGGCCCTCCGGTACACCAAAGCCTAGTTCCTCATCCCAAGCTATCTGCAACTTACGTCCCTTAATCCTCGCTACCGCCATCGAATTCGTCCTCCTTTGTATAGTATTCCATGATCTTGCTGTATGAGGGGTTAGGCATTACCCTCGGAAGCACGTTGTAACGGTCAGCAGCTACCGTACCAGGACGGTCAAAGGCCATACGGAAGCTAATCTTTCCATCCTTGCTCACTCTGTAGGCGTAGCCAATGATGTTTACCTGCCCACAGAGGAAGTTACGTGCTGATCCTTGCAGATCGGGCACCATCCACCTAACGATGTTCTCCCCGTCCTCCTCATCAGGTGCCTCGTCCTCTCGCTCGTGCAGGGAGAAGACTACGTTCATATCGAGGGCCAGGAACATCGTAATCCAGGTCTTCAGGATGCGCCCCGTGCGTCCATAGTCATCCTGCTCTGCCTTGTAGGGGTCCTTCTGACCTTTCGTGCGAATTGCCTTGGCTCCAAGGATCTCCACAAGAGCTAGCTCTGCGCCCTTAGTAAGAGTATCGAACGCCACAGACTGGAACGGATGCTTCTGCGTCTTCAAGATCCAATACCACAAGTGTACGTCGTCCCACGATTCTACGGTTACGATGCGCCCGTCAAAGTTAGGGAACTTGCGCTTATTCGCTAAAATACCTGCCCCGCCATCGAAGTCAAGAATCAGTGGCGTGGGCAAAGTACCGAGAAAATGCGTCTTACCCCGCTTCGGTTTGCCGTACACCACCATCTTGAGGTGTTCCTTGGCAGCTTCTGGTGTCTTGGCCTTTCGCATTGCTTTTACCATTTCTTCCTTCGTAGGGGCTTCTGTGGGTGCCAACAGTGCCGACATGCTACTCATCCTCCTTTCTCACAACAAAGTTGGCCTTCAGCTCAAGCGACGGATCACCGCCTTCTAGCTCAATTAAGCACAGGTTCTTGTACTCACAATCCCAGGAGCAAGAGAACCGGTCTAAGCTACGAGCGTAGTATTCCTTTGGGTAGATGCTGCGCTCCGTGATAGCCCGTATGTTCTGCAGCTCCTGACGCAAACGCTCGTCTGACTTGGGAACCTGCCAACGCTCAAAGTAAGGCCGTGCGTTCAGACTTAAATCGTTCAACTTATCCTCGTAGTCAGCTGGATCAAACCCATGCTCGAGAATCGTTGCGAGGTAGGTATCGTAGTCGGTGTCAATTTGGGCCTTAGATAGCCCTTTGCCATTCTTCAAGAGCTGCGGTTTTGCTGGGACACGATCTCGCACATAGTCGTAGATCATGCCCACACCCTTCGGCTTAATACCTTTGATTTTCATAAGCTGCTGGATACCGAGGATATACCGTGGGCCTTGAGTGTCTAGCATCCGGTTTTCCTCGTCTGGAATGGTACTGACCACCTTATGATCGACCACCCACACAAAACCGAGGTCGTCTAACACCACCAGGTCACATTTGATACCTAATGGCACAGGAAGCTGTGGCATGGGAATCTTCAGGTACTTTTCCACAAGGAGAATGCGAACCCAACGCTTGTCGGCCTCCCGATACCGTTCTGCGTAACGCTCGTAAATAGCCCATGCTTGTCCTGGAATGTCCCCAAGAGCTTCCTTCTCCTCGTCAAAGAGGTTGTCCCAACGCTCCTCAAGCCTCTGACTGTGGGCTTCTTCCGCAGCCTTAGTAGGGTCTTTCCCGTCTTGGATCGCTTGATAGTGAGCTGCCAACAGCTCGTGTACCCAGGTGCCTCGTTCGGGTTTCACTCCGGTTACACGACGCTCGTACCGCTTTACGTAACGGTACTCCAGCTTCTTCTCGCATCGTTGGGCTGTGTCGAGGAAGGTGGTGGAGACTGAAGACACGATCACTATACTGTCACCTCCTGTCGTGTCACAGTATAGCACAGCCTAGCGATGTAATGCAATACCTATCTTTGTTTTTATGCTAGTACTTTGAGGATGTCGCTGCCCCAGCGACGGCAGATCTCTACTTCGGCAGCTAGAGGGAGAGGAAAACGGTAGCCGAAACGGTGGTATACCTCAAGCGGTACTTCGTTTTCCATGATGTCCTTAATGTCCTCAGCCAAGCTATATGCGAAGTCCTCATCTGCTTCCACAAGTACACTATCGTGCACCTGGCCCAATACATTGGCAGGCAGGCTTTGCCGTAGAATGTACTCATGTACTAGCACCATTGCCATGAGGGTGAAGTCTGACGCTGTGGCTTGGACGGGACTGTTAATAGCCTGTCGTACTGCGGAGTGTTGCAATGAGGGGTCTGGAGAGTGTATGTCGGGTAGGTTACGTACTCGTCCAAGGGGAGATCGAATAAAACCATGACGACGTACAAAGTCCTCTACCTTACGGTGCCACGGTAGAAGGCCCTTGTATAGACGGAAGTATTGGTTGCGTACCTGTTTGGCTTCTGCCTCGCTAAACTCTATACCGTAGTTGTCGAAGGCATAGTCAATGAAGGTTCTGTGACCCATGCCATAGAGGAAGCCGAAGTTGACCGCTTTCGCTTTGGATCGGTCCTCCTTTGTTACTTCGTCCAGTGGCTTGCCAGATACCACAGAGGCTGTGAGCATGTGAAGATCTTCGCCCTTGCGATATGCCTCGATCATGCGTTCTTCATTAGCAAGGGCCGCAGCGACACGAAGCTCAATCTGCGAGTAGTCGGCCACGATTAAAAGTCTGCCAGAAGGCGCAGTTACTACACTACGGATCTCACCGTCACGGGGTACTTGGTGTAAGCTCATACCCACAGACTTTGTGCCTCGCCACGGTGATTGGTTTTGACAGCTTAAACGCCCTGTCACTGTACCGGTAATGTTGAAGCTAGACCGAAGCCTGCTCTTGTCATTCAGCAGACTTTTCCAGGGCTTGAGGTAGCTACCTACGTACTTCTTCGCCTTGCGGTAGCTGAGGAGAGCATCAATCACTTCCGGTGCCTTTTTCCGCAGTACCTTTAGCGTGTGCTGTCCGGTAGATGGTGCATCGGTATCTGTAATATCGACCACAGGGAGCTTGAGCGTATCGAAAAGTAGAGAGGCTACTTGCTGTGGGCTGTTTGGATTGACACGTACCCCAGTACGCTCTTCGATAAGGTCCAAAGCCCTCTCCATGCGCTCCTCCATGTCTTTTTCAAGTTGCTCTAGGTCTTCCAAACGCATGTAAACACCCAAGGCTTCGACCTCTTCGAGTGTCCAGCTTACGTCCATGAGAAAATCGTGGAGCCTACGCTGTGAAGGGTCGAGTTTGGGCCGCAGCTTGTTGAATAGCTGTAGTTCAATGTCGGCGTCCCGGCCTGCATAGGTTACAAGATCCTCCACAGGCGGGTAAGGAATGGACTTGCCCTCTCGCAGAGCCTTGTTAATGGCATTGAAGTGACCTGCCATAGCCTGACTCCAATCGGGTACTCCAAGGTACCGAGACGCAAGCGATTCCACGTTCTTAGGCTGGTTCTCGTCCAGCAAATGGGCCATGATGATCGTATCGTGGCTGTGGGCCGGTACGGTGAACCCGAACTGCCGTAACCACACACAATCGAACTTACCGTTTTGGGCGATCCATACCTTTTCCTGTGCAAACAGCTCATCCAATACAACCTTCACTTCGTCTTTGGGCAGCTTGTTTGCAGGGTGATCCCACAGCACCACATAGGGCTTTCCTGGTTCACCACATAGCGAGATACACATAATTGAAGCCCTAGAGAACTGTGGGTCTAAGCCCACAGTCTCTAGGTCAAATGCGACCCTCTCCGCACGAGAGATAGCCTTATACATTTCATCCAGGTTAGTGTAGCGCATTGACCAACGCCACCTCGGACTCAGTGTACTCTACCGTACCTGTTACGAGGGAAGCGAACCTATGCACTGCCCGACGGAACTCCTCCATACGCCGGGGAGACCGTATTGCTCCATAGGGATGCAACACGGGAACGATGGTAAACCCTTCGTACTCGTAGGCCATCCCTTGTGCTTGGGTAATATTGCCTGCGCCTCCAAGGGCCTTGAAAGCGGCAGTCCCTACAGCAAGTACCGCTTTGCAGTTAGTCTCCGACTTCAACCACGCCAATTCTGCCGTTAGGTACAGAGAACAGGCTTTCACTTCACGCTGCTTGATCTTGTAACCCTCCGGGGGAGCGCATTTCACCACTGTGGACACATGAGCTTGACTAGGGTGTAACCCGTACTCCTTCAGCTCGTCCCACAGAAGACGTAACGAAGGGCCGTTTATCAGACCTTCTCGATCTGGAGCTTCTCCTATTACTGCAAAGAGAGGATCATCACTAGGGCTGTGGGGTGCTATACAAACAGTTGGTGCCGTTTCATGCAACACGCAATCAGTACACGGATATGCGCTACTCGCCATTCGTGCTCGTCTCCCCTCTGCTTTGCTTCAGCCGTTTCAGCAATTGCTGTGCGTGTTCTTTACACAGAAACTGGACCTTTTCTCCATTGATCTCCACGGGTTTCTTCAGGTGCACCAGTTCGTCATAAGGTAGCCACTCCTCGTATGGGCATAGGCCGCAATGTGCCCACCTACGCTCCTGATGCACGGTCGTGATACCTCCTTACGACATGCCCTAGAAGCTCCTGCACACTCATCTTATAGCCGAGTGCGCTGTAGATGTCGTAGTCAATTGTATGTTCACAAAGCAGATGAATGTATCGACACCTTTCCGTCTGCCCTCCTCTGTGGATGCGCCCTCGGGCTTGCTCGTACGCCTCCGAATTGTAATTGAGGGAGTAAAAGATTGCGACCGACGCAGCGGTGAGGGTGATAGCCACGCCACCTGCCTGGATCTGTGTAACCAGTACTCTAGGATCAGGCTTAGTTTGGAAGTCCTCAATAATGCGGTCACGCTGTGTACCGGTCTTACCTCCTCGAATTACATCGTGGCTAATGCCCAGTTTAGACAACATTTCCGTGATCCTTCGAATTTCCTGCACAAACTGGACAAATATGACCAGCTTTCCTGTCTCCTGCTGAACAATGTCCTTTAATACGTTAAGTTTTGCATTACTCACGTTATGCCCTTCAAGCATCCCTCCAGTGATCTGCTGAAGGCGCAAGAGCTTTACGAGGTGGTGCTCGGCCTTGATCTCTTTGCCCTCACTCTCTATATCGACAACCATCTCCTTTTCAAGCTTCTTGTAAATTTTCATAGCCTTCGGTTCGAGCTTAACAGGAATAATCTGATCCATCACTGGGGGCAAATCTAACACACTCTTTGGAATGCGGATTGTAACCTGGGCGAGCTTCTTTGCTAGCTCCTTGACGTTCTTGTAACCGACAATCTCCTTGCCCATATACCCGCCTAAGCGACAGTAACGATCTCGAAAGCCCTGGATAGTTGGCGGCAGGACGCCGGGATGCACGGCCTTAATCTGATAGTACAGTTCGTGGTACCCATTAGGACAAGGAGTACCTGACAACAGTAACCTGTGGGCTGAGGCTCGTGCCACAGTCAGAGTGCGCCTCGTACGTACGGCAGAATAATTGCGAATGCATTGCGACTCGTCTACAATGAACAGATCGGGAACGTAGCTGTCTGCCAGTAATTTTACAAACTTTACCAACGCATTATAAGTGACAACGATCACTGACCGAGGCTGTTTCCTGGCATTATGGATAAGAGGCAGTAGCTCATCGTGCGTGGCTACGTCGTTACTGGTAACAATGTGCAGGTGTGGATCATGCTTATAGAACTCATTACGCCACACTCCCACAGCAGCTAACGGGCCGACCACTAGTACTTTACTGAAACCCTTGGATAATGCGTAGTCTACTGCGATCTTCGTCTTTCCAATACCCACATCTGCCCACAGGAGTGCGGACCCTTTCTTGTGGAGCTGCTTGAGAGCTTTGGCTTGATGTTTCCAGGGCTTGATTGGAGAGACGTAACGGTTTCTACGAATCATGCTTTGCACCTCGTCTCCTGCGCGCTGGGCGTAGGATGAACGATACGTCCGATACGCCTCAATGCACTCAGCCACGATGCGCCACGCCTCGTTGTGTGGCATCCAACTATCGCCCTCGCCCTCCAGACAAAAGTCATTTGCACACACAGCGTCCTCATGGGAAGTGCCGACGCCGAAATGCCACGTGTCCCACCGCGAACGGAAGTAGAAGTGCTGGTCGTCAACGGTGCCCTCTATCTGCACCGAGCAGGCACCGCACGTCATCCTGGCGGTTACGCCCGGAATGTCCCAAGGGCACTCGTACTGGTCGTCGTTCTTCAGCACCCTCGCAGCCTCCACAATGCGCCGCAGCTCGGCTAGGCGTTCCGGTGTTAGCGGCATCACACACCCTCCTCATTTCTTATCTTACGCCCCCACCAAATGCGATCACCGCCACGCTCATCTGTACATACTTCATCGGGAAGATTTTTGTCGATTGCCATCAACGCGCTCAGTGCCATGCCTACAAGCCCGGAAAAAGCTACGATCATTTCCTTCAGCTCTGGCTGCACTTTGATCCGTTGCTTCTGCAAGCGGTCTAAAACCAGTTCCATTTCTATTAGTGAGTCCTGCAACTCCTCTGCTACGTCCACCAGTCCGTACCGCTGCAGATGAGCGTCACCGTAACGCTTTTGACCCTCCTCTTTCCGGGCCTGAATCCACTCCCTAAAGTCGCTAAACGTGAGGTGGTGAAGTCGAAGCCTACGTAGTTCCTCCTCACGCTCCAATCGGGTAATCACGCCCATCTCCTCCTTCTATTGGCTTACACATGCATTATAATGCCTTGACTTGCGCTTGTCCATAGGTATGTGTTAGACTATACGTGCAGATGATATATAGAGAAGGAGGCTGTGGCTATGCGCCGTAGCACGATAGTTGTCTCTGCTGAGGATGCCGCCGATAAGCTGGGCATAAACCTAACCACGATGTACCGGTGGCTTCATGCTAAGAAAATCGCCGCTGTCAAGAAGGGGAAGCGGTGGCAGGTGTTCCTGCTCAAGATTGAGCAAGCGAATGAACCCGCAACCTATCTCACTCTGCCACACGACGCACTGCCGTCCCTAGTAGGAGAGGAAATCGCCGCTGTAATCGAGGGCTAAGGCCATGTCAATACAATTGTTAGAAGTCGTGTGGGCCTCCCAACCTGCTAAGCGAGGTTGGGTTTCTCTTCCCATCCGCAATGAAAAGACACAGGAATGGGAGGATCGCTGGCTGGAGTGGCCTCAAGACCGCAAGGAGATACGGACGTGGATCACAGAGGCCAATAAGCACCACAGCGTCTATTGGTCCCCCCTTCTCTACGCCACCCCTTCCCGACGCACAGCCAGAGATTGTGCGTCTCGGTGGGCATGGGCTGACCTGGATGAAGTAGATCCCAGGAACCTCAATCCTAAACCCACAGTGCTGTGGGAGACAAGTCCCGGCAGGTACCAGGGGCTGTACCTACTGGACTCCTTTGTTGAAGGCAAGGAACTGGAGCGTATTAACAGGCGTATTGCCTTGGCAACCAAGGCTGACCGTTCGGGATGGGATGCAGGGCAGGTGCTCCGTGTACCCGGTTCCCGTAACCACAAGTACAATGGATCACCAAAGGGTAAGGTTCTCTTCGTCAAAGGCCCCACGTATTCATCGAAAGATTTCGATCATATCGAACTTCCTCCTGAAGCGGAAGTGTCGGACCTGGAGGCAGGTAACTTTGAGGCCACGCTTGATGAGTGGCGTGACGTGTTACCATCCAAAGCTGTGGCTTTACTAGAAACAGATCCGGAAAGCGTAGAGCGAGGCACCCGATCTGATAACCTGTGGCAACTCATACGCTTGCTCGTAGAGACAGGACTTAATGCAGGGGTCGTTTTCACGCTCGTTAAGGGTTCCCCTTGGAACAAATTCCGAGGCCGAAGAGACGAGGACGAAAGACTGCAAAAAGAGATTGTCAAGGCTATTTCAGTAACGGAGTTTCCTTACATCGAACCGCCTCCAATGGAGGAGGAACCCGTAAACGAGGCCCCACAGCCTACTAGGGACTTCACCCTAGACCTGCCTAAGCACAACTGGTTACGTCAATACATAGAGGCAAGCCAGATGTACGTCCCACAGGTGCCATACGCATATCATATGGCGTGTGGACTTGCACTCTTATCGACCATTGTCTCTCGTAACGTGACGATTGCCAATGTGGACGCAAAATTGCACCCTGTGCTGTGGGTTCTGTTGGTTGCGCCGTCTAACTCCGGTAAATCACGTAGCTACGACTTTATGATGGACGTATTCGAGGCCACAGGTCTATACCGGGAGATCATACCCATTAACTCATTCTCTCCAGAAGGGCTGATCGAAGCCGTTTCTGAGAGTCCACGCAAGGCCGCTTGGCTTGTACCGGACGAAGCCGGGGGACTCTTTAAGTCCATGCGCCACAGGGACTACCTAGCAGGCACAAGAGAACTTCTGAACCAAATGGCAGACGGTCGCATTATCAGCCGCAAGACCAAAAAATCAGAAATTCTTCTGCAAAATTACTCCCTGTCGTTTTACGGCACCACGCAACCAGAAGGCTTCGTTAGCTCCATCGGACAGGATGATATGTCCACAGGGTTTCTACGTCGATTTCTGGTGATCTATCGTAACGAATACATGGATGGAGAGTGGAAGTACATACCCCCAGGTCGTGACGAGGCCGTTAGGCGTCTTGCCAACGGGCTGCTGGATTTATTGAAGCTCGTTACACAAGGGCACCCTGCTGTGGACGTGTTGCACTCTGGCAAACGTATTGCCGTAGCTCAGCCTGAGCGTACGGACATTACGTTATCCTATGGAGCGTTTAGGAGGTTTGTTGACATGGACAAGAAGCATAGACATTTGGCACGAAGTTCGCCCATGCTGGCCCCGTTTATCTCCGGTGCGTCAAACCACGCATTAAAAGTGGCTACCCTGCTGACACTAGCCTCCTACCCTGAGCTGTGGATGGGAGGGGCTACGATTAGCAAGGCCACAATGGACCAGGCGGCACAGCTTATTGAGGAGGAGGTGCAACGGTCCGGGTTCCTCCTGAATCTAATAGGCTCGAACGAAATGGAAAGGAACATAGCCTCTGTGGTCGAGTACCTACAAAGGAAGGCAGGCAGGAAAGCCACACGCACCGAAATACAACGCAGGTTCGGCAAGCAAATCGGCAGTAAATACGACATGGATAAGCTAGA
>Ga0116168_1001779_pt1 | contig 15297 bp, 15 predicted proteins | sample AD_UKC129_MetaG_FD_89795 | JGI IMG/M metagenome (GOLD analysis project Ga0116168, IMG submission 89795) | Active sludge microbial communities of municipal wastewater-treating anaerobic digesters from Canada - AD_UKC129_MetaG | ecosystem: Engineered > Bioreactor > Anaerobic > Digestate | place...
AAATAGCCTTCAAAAGCCTAAAAACTGACTATTTTTCTGTCTTCTTTAGATTCTATCTCTGCCTCAATTGGTTTGGTGGTTTTGAGAGATGTTTTTTCTGTAGAAAATATATGGAGAGGGAATTTTTTAAAATCACGTAAAGGGTTATATGTGGTTAGCCAGCACCAACTATTTTGTACTGAAGCCTTCTGTGGTAAAATTATGTCTGGTAGCTTGAAAGGAGATTAAAAACAATATTTGAGTTGGTGTGGAGGGCTAAACCATAAGTTTATTTATGGTTTCAATGATAAAGGAGGAAAGGGTTGATGAATCAACCTTTTAAGCGGTATTTACGGTGGTTATATCCGGGAATGAAGGTGAAGCGATGGTTGCTCTTGGTTGTTATAGGAATGCTTCTCATTTCTTTAGGAGTAAGTTTAATTGTTTCTACTCCTTATTTTAGAGGCATATACGTATTGTGGAGGAGTTTCGTCTTTGGGTTTTTAGACCATTACTGGTTAGCTGTGGTTTTTGGACTTGCCTGGTTAGCAGGAGGTGTGGCGCTAGTAATTTATGGTTTGCAGCGGATGAACCGTTCGGTAATCAATGCTATTTCTCCTCTTTCTGGAAAAGAGGTGGTGGATGAAGTTTTCAAAAAAAGGCAACTGGAGAAAGGTCCAAACATTGTGGCTGTTGGGGGGGGACATGGGCTGTACTCTCTTCTCCACGGGATAAAAAATTACACTTCTAATGTTACTGCGGTAGTTACAGTCTTTGATGATGGAGGAAGTTCAGGCCGCTTGCGAGAAGAAGCAGGGGTTTTGCCTCCTGGTGACATTCGCAACTGTTTAATTGCTCTGGCTGATGCTGAACCCCTGATGAGTGAATTGTTTCAATATCGCTTCAGCGGGGATATGGACTTGGGGGGTCATAGTTTTGGTAACCTCCTTATTACTGCTTTAGCTCAAATTACGGGAGATTTTCAAAAAGCAGTTTTCGAATCCAGTAAAATTCTTGCCATTAGGGGGAAAGTTCTGCCCACTACCGTTCAAGATGTTTTTCTTCGTGCTGAATGTGAGGATGGTTCAATTATTTTAGGAGAATCTAAAGTAGGTACCTGTGGAAAGAAAATAAAGAGGATTTTTCTGGAACCTGCGGTAGTACATACCACTTCTGAAGTGATTGAAGCTATAGACGAAGCAGATTTGATAGTTCTAGGGCCGGGGAGTCTGTACACCAGCGTTTTATGTAATCTGGCAGTAGAGGAAGTAAGAGAAGCTATTTTGCGCTCTTCTGCTCCTTTGGTTTTTGTTTGTAATATTACCACTCAACCGGGAGAAACCGATGGTTATGATTTTTCTGATCACATGCAAGCGATTTTTCAGTTTATTCCTCCCCAGCGATTGAATTATGTTCTGGTAAATAGTGAAGCGCCTAGCCCAGAAGGGGAAAAAGAATTATTTCTTTCCGGAGCACAAATGATTCAGAGCAATGGTGAGGAGCTGCCTCCTTCTATTAAAGTTATAAAGGAAAATCTTATTTCTTCCGACCATCCTAATCGCCATGACCCTCAAAAGTTAGCTCAAGCTCTCATATATATACTCCTGGAAGAGAAGCCTTCCTGGGCTTTTTACTTAACTCTCCACAGTGACGAAGCGCTCAAAAATCTGAACCCTGTGCACCTAGTAAACCAGTGGAGAGGTAAAAATCGAGAAAACGGGAAGAATCGAAAGAGCGAGAAAAATCCTTCTCCAGCTTACAAAGCAAAACCATCTAAGCGGCAATGAGTTCCTCGAGAGAAGGGGTCTTTTAGTGCTGCTTCGGTCACTAAAAGAGCGGTTTCGGCTAAACTCTCTAATTCGAAAAGAGGAGGAGATACACCGTATCTTTCTTTGAGGGATGCAATTTCTTTTTTCATGGTGGTCAATATTTGTAAAGATTGGAATAGCCCTCTTTTTTCTCTTATCAAACCTACATTTTCCCACATGTTTATCTGAATGATTTCTTTTAAGCTGTGTAGGATATTTTCCGGAGGAGCCTCTCCCCATTTCTCGCTCCAGGGGATGACAGTGAAAGAGGGTAGCTTTTCGCCATGTTTAGTTATATCTCGAGCCACTCGGTATCCAAAAGTGAGCCCTTCTAAAAGGCTGGTAGAAGCCAGACGGTTGGCCCCGTGTAAGCCGCTACAGGCTACTTCCCCTGCAGCATATAATCGTTTTATGGTGGTTCTTCCCCAGGTGTCAGTGAGTACTCCTCCACAAGAGAAATGGGCGCCCGGGGCAACTGGAGCTGGTTCTTGAGTGATATCTATTCCTCTGTGCAAGAGCTCTTCGTAAATGGTGGGGAAAGTATCTTTGATTTTATCGGGATTCATTCTCTGCCGAAAGTCTAAGTAGACACAATTAGTCTCATGGATCTTCATTTCCTGAAAGATAGCTCTTGCTACCACATCTCGAGGGGCCAAATCCCTCAAGGGATGATATCGGGACATAAAGGGTTCCCCATCTTCGTTCAAGAGCTTTGCTCCTTCTCCTCGGACTGATTCGGAAATGAGAAAAGAAGAAGAGTATTGGGGGGTATAGAGAAGGGTGGGATGGAACTGGATATATTCCATGTTACTCAGGCGAGCACCTGCTCGGTGGGCAATGGCAAACCCGTCTCCAGTGTTCCAGGGACCTCCTGAAGAATAGCGATAGATTTCGCTTAAACCCCCGGTAGCTAAAAGAGTGGCAGAAGCCAGAACCGAGACTACCTCATTATTTTCTTTCTCCCAGATGTAAGCTCCCAGACACTCCAGGGGTAAGTAGCGTTTTTCTGGGTGAGGAGTGTGGTGAGAAGAGATAATGAGGTCTAATACCAGAGAGTTCTTGCACACTTTAATTAGTGGTTCACGGAGAACGGCTTCATTAAGAGCTTTTTGAATAGCTTTTCCGGTATAGTCTTTGACGTGGAGAATACGGCGGGTAGAGTGGTTACCCTCTCGAAAGAGATCCCATTTTCCATTCCTTCGGTCAAAAGGGATCTGTAAGCGATCAATTAGTAATTTTTGTACTAGAAGAGGACCCAGGTGGGCTACCAGCCGGGCACTGGGGGTGTAGGATGTGTGCGCTGAGGCTTCCATAATATCCTGGATGAGAGAAGAAGGATGGTCATTCTCTCCTCGAAAGACTATGCCTCCTTGAGCCTTAGCAGTGTTGGTTTCTTTTAAGTGTTCTCCTTTGGTAATAAGTAAAACCCGCTGTCCCGCTTCGGCTAAAAAAAGAGCTGCACTGCTCCCTGCAATACCATTGCCAATGATTAGTGCATCATAGTTATGAGACATATTCTTCCATCTTCAAGCTCATATCAATCCAGGTAGCATGGTGGGTAATATAACCAGAGGAGATTATATCCACTCCCTGCTCTGCTACTTCACGGATATTAGCAGGATTGATATTTCCAGAGGCTTCCAGGATTGCCTGACCTTTAACTATTTTAACCGCTTCCCTGATATTTTCTACACTCATATTGTCTAACATGATGATATCTGCTTTTCCTTCTAAGGCTTCTTGCACCTGCGCTAGAGTAGTGCATTCTACCACTATTTTGGCTGTAAAAGGAAGAGCAGGGCGGATTTCTTCAAGCGCTTCTTTTACCGATCCGCAAAGAGCAATATGGTTGTCTTTAATTAAAGCACAATCATAAAGTCCCAGACGGTGGTTTACTCCTCCTCCGCATCTCACTGCATATTTTTCGAATATTCGCAATCCCGGACTGGTCTTTCGAGTGTCAGCTACCTTCACCGGTAAGTCTTCTACTAATTTTATCAATTCTCGAGTTTTAGTGGCAATGCCACATAGACGTTGCAAGAGGTTTAAGGCGGTTCTCTCTCCCATGAGGATAGCTCGTGCTGGTCCTTCTATTTCTAATAATATTTCTTGAGGGGAAAATATTTGCCCATCCCGGATTTTTATTTCTCCCTTTATCTGGGAATCAAGAAGGCTGAACACTCGAAGAGCAAAATATCCTCCCGCCATTACACCCTCTTTTTTAGCCGTGATTTTAGCTTTTACTGTCTTGGCTCCTAACTCACCCAAGCCTTGGGTGGTAATATCTCCAAATCCCAAGTCTTCTTCTAAAAACACCTGCAGCCTTCGATCGATATCCCAAGGCACTAATCCTAACATATGAATCACCCTTTTCTGTTTGTAAAATTATTTTAGAAAGTTTTGATCTTTTACTACTCCCTGTAATAGATAAGCAGAGATTTTTTCTATTCCTCCCTTTCTTCCATATCGAGAAGAGATAAGTTGATTGTATTCAAAAAGATGCTGGGGGCTACGTAGCAGCAAAGTCGCTTCCTCCGGGTTAAGATTAGAAACGGGAAGAACTTTTTTGCCTATGCCGGTAGCCTGGATTATGGAAAAATCATCAGGACTCACCACCAGGTCAGATTGCCACAAAGCCTCCTCTCGGAAACGAGTGAGATTTAAATACAGCTCTCCTCTTTCCAAATATCCCTCTATTATATCCCCCTCCAAGCTTTTTCTCCACCGCCATCCTTTCTCTTCTCCTACATTGGCTATCTCCGCAGTTTTTATTTTACCAGGAATGGCTGAAATGAAATAAGCTTTAGTATCTGTAAATATTCGCTCTACTAAGTCTAGAAAAAACTTTAGGTCGGAAGAGAATTTTTCTTCTCGAGGAAATAGAGCATAAATGGGTTTTTCTCCGTGCAGAAAAAGAAACTCTGAAGGTGGTAGAAGGTCAGCCAAGAGATTGCCTACGAAATAGGCTGGTATATTTTTCTGGCGTAGATTATGAACCAATTCCCGATCGGTGGTTAAGACCACCGAAGAGAAGAAACGAAGAAAAGCAATGTGCCAGAAAGATAAGGAAAATTTAAGGTTTTTAACTACGGGAACAAATATGGCTTTTTTACCAGTCAGGAGGAAAAGGGGGAGCAGAAAAAAAGGGTTGTCGCTCCAGAGAACTATCTCTTCTGTGAATTTCCTTCTTCTTTTCAAAGCATGATAAATGGTAGCTTGTTTTTTAAGCCCTGGTATAGAATACCACAAGGAGTGGTCTTTAGTTTCGATTTCGGCAAGCCCTTTTTTCTGCCATCTCCCAGGTTCATCGAGAGTAAAAAAAAATATTTTTACCTCCGGACGAAAATTTTTAATCTGCTGATAAACTACTATAGATAGCTTTTCTTCCACTTCTCCCTGGGTAATAAACAAGAAACAACTCATTGCCGTCACCTTTTCTATTTTTAGTAGTGATTTAATTTCACTAATTTTTGCTAAAGTCTTATACTGTGATAAAATTGAATTTGCGAATCTTATTATAATACTTTAAAGAAAAAATCTCTTGTCTATTTGATAATGGGGAATAATATGTTAAACTCATACCAGAAAAAACAATTTTAAATATGGAGATAGGGGGCTATTTTTCATGTCTCGGGATATCAATTACTTCTTTGGAATTGGAAATCTAACTCGAGAGCCCGACCTGCGTTATACTCCTCAGGGAACACCGGTTTGTCGATTCAGCATTGCCATGAATCGGCGTTATCAAGGTAGGCAGGGGATGGTGGAAGAAGTGACCTATATCCCTGTATCTGCCTGGTCTAAGTTAGCTGAGGTTTGTGCTCGCTACCTCCATAAAGGTAGCCGGGTAGCAGTGGTGGGAGAGTTACGTTCTAGTTCCTGGGAAGACCGCAATGGTAATCGTCGTACTTCCTATGAAATCAGGGCAGAAAATATTCAGTTTTTGAGTCCTCCTCGGGGGATAGCTCAGGAAGAGGTAGAAGAATTTATGGGATCGGAAGGTAAATTTAGGATGGAGGAGGCAGAACCATTTACCTACGAAGGTGAAGAAGCACCACTGGGAGAACTGGAAGATATTCCTCTAGACAATGATGACACGGGAGAAATCGCCCCTTTTTAGGGGCATAGGTTTTGTTATTTTTTTAGCTCTTTTTTCCCTCTCTTTTTCCTCTTCTCTGGAGGCTCAAGTTCAGCTGAGCTGGGAGGAAGAGCGTTTCTTCTCGGAAGCGGAGGTTAAAACTCGCCAGGGCAGGAGTTATGTAAATGTAGAAGAGCTATTCCGGGAGATAGGAGGGATTGTTTACTATTCTCCCATCATGAATAAGATAAATCTGGGTTTTAAGGGCACGGCCTGGGTTCTCTCCCTGGATAAAGGGGTGGCAGTGTGTAACGGTAAAGAGGTTCCCCTGGAGGGGGAGGTGTTCATAGAAAGAGATACTCCCTACGTCTCTTTAGATTTTTTGAGTCAACTTTTTGGTTTTAATTTTTACCCTTCTCTCTCTCCTGCTGTTCCTTCTGCGGAGGTAGCTCCCTCCCCTGCAGAGGAAAAATATTATTCCCTTCTTCTTTCCGGAGTGCGTTTTCATTCTTATTCTGAGGAAATGAGGACCCGGGTTACTTTTGATTTTCAAGGAGGGGTTCCTTCCTATTCTTATCGTATAGACCGGCAGGAAAACAGGATGACTATCGATCTTTGGAATTGTGACTGGCAGCAACCTCTGTCTCCCCTTGTAATAGGTGATGGAAGAATAGACCGCATAGAAGTGGTAAAAACCGCAGAAGGCTTGAGGGTTAACCTATGGTTGCAGAATCCTGTGCAAGTTAAAGAAGAAAAAAAATTACCTGGAGATAATCCCCGCGTCTATTTTGACCTGGTTTCTCTGGTAGAAGTGAAAGTGGAAGATTCAGCTAAAGAGAAGCCCGCTGTGAGTCCCCAGGCGCCGCCTAAGGTTGAGCTTCCTTCCGTTTCTCCGCCTTCCCAGGAAGCTCCTGGTCTTTCCTATAATGAGATCAATACTAAAGTGGTGGTTATAGACCCGGGTCATGGAGGAGGAGACCCCGGTTGTGTATACCATGGCTATAGAGAAAAAGATATCGTATTAGCTATTTCTCAAAAACTAAAGATGGCTTTAGAAAATAAAGGATATCAGGTCTTTCTGACCCGTTCTCAAGATACTTACCCTTCTTTAAATGAGAGATATCGAGTGGCTAATGACCGGCGACCTTTTGTTTTCTTGAGCATCCATTGCAATGCTTCTCCCAATCCTCAAGCCACGGGAGTGGAAGTATTTGTAGGAGGGGTGAAGCCTCGAGGAGAAGGAGCAGCTGAGGTAGCTGGTCGGGAGAATCAGCTTTTCCTGGAACAAAGAAGTCCGGAAGACATCAATCGGGTGGGTAATATTCTCTCTTCTGCCTATTATCAGAGTAGTCGGGAAGTCAGCGCTGAATTGGGTAAAATAATGGTAGGGAAAATTTCTTCTGTTACCGGGCAAATTAATCGGGGGTTAAAGGAAGCGCCTCTGGTGGTTTTGGATGGAATGTATTACCCGGCTTGTTTGGTGGAAGTGGGATTTTTAAGCAATGTGGAAGAGGCCAAAAAATTAGCTTCTTCCTCTTTCCAGGAAAAAGTAGCCCAGGCTATCGCCCAGGCAGTAGACGATTTTAGCCGAAATCCTAAGTTTAAGAGCTTTTTAGGAGAATAGAGTGGATAACCAACGTTCATCTCCTCGAAAAAAGTATAAAGAGAAAGAACCTTCCTGGCCGGCTTGGTTTTATGTTCTGGTGGGTCTGGCTATCTTTTTTGCTGTTCTTTATTTTGGAGAGCTGATATTGCGCTATCGTGGGCCTTCGGAAGTTCCCCCCTCTCCTCCAGTTTCTCCTCCTGAGGAAGAACTGGGTGAGCTGCCTCCGCTATTTCCTGAAGAAGAAGTAATTATTTACTTTACTAATCCTGATTTTACTGCCCTGGTAGGGGAAAAGAGGAAAATTAAAAAAGACGATAAATGGATGGAACAAATATTAGAAGAGCTGTTAAAAGGGCCTCGGGATCGTTCTTTATTTAATCCTATACCTTCTTCTACTCGTCTTAATGCGGTTTTCTTAGAAGGAGACATTGTTTATGTGGATTTGAGTGCGGAAATGGCTGAAAACCAATCAGGAGGGACTTCTCAAGAACTCTTAAGTGTTTACGCCATTGTCGACACTTTGACCGCTTTTCCAGAGGTCAGGAGGGTAAAAATTTTAATTGATGGGGAAGAAGTGCCCACTTTATGTGGGCACATAGATATTTCTCAACCTTTAGAAAGGGATGAAAGATTGATTGCCAAAGTTCAATAATTTTCAAGAATTAGGAAATTTTTATTTTCACCGAGATAGGGAGACCTGGAGGGGAAGGCCGGACCGTCGCCAGCCTGATGAGTTAAGGCCAGTAGAGATACACCTTAATTATCTTCAATATGCTGAAGGTTCAGTTTTAGTGGAAGCGGGTAACAATCGTATTGTTTGTGCTGCTTCGGTAGAGAATAAGGTCCCTCCCTTTTTGCGCAATAGTGGTCAAGGCTGGATTACTGCAGAATATGCTATGCTTCCTCGAGCCACTACCACTCGTAGTTCAAGAGAATCGATAAGAGGACAGGTGGGGGGAAGAACTCACGAAATCCAGAGGTTAGTGGGGAGAGCTTTGCGCTCGGTAGTTAACCTCGAAAAACTGGGAGAGCGAACCATAATAATTGATTGTGATGTTATTCAGGCTGACGGAGGTACCAGAACCTGGTCCATAACCGGGGCTTTTGTGGCCCTGGTTGAAGCTCTGTGGAATTGCATAGATCGAGGAATGCTATCTGCAGGAGGCATTGTGGAAGATTACTTAGGAGCTATTAGTGTGGGGGTGGTAGGGGGTAAGGAACTTTTAGATTTAAGCTTTGAAGAAGATTCCATTGCTCAGGTGGACATGAATGTGGTGATGACTGGTGGAGGAAAAATGGTTGAGATTCAAGGTACTGCAGAAGGAAGTCCTTTTTCTCGAGAGACATTAAACCACCTTCTGGATTTAGCTCAGAAGGGAATTGGGGAGATAGTGGCTTTAGAGAAAAAGCTGCTAAAAAGGGGTCTACCTTGAAGGGTGAGGTATACTTGGTCACCCGGAACGAGGGGAAACTTCGAGAAGTAAAAGACATTCTTTCTCCTTTCTCTATCTCAGTGAGAAGTATTTATGAAGTTTGCGATGTAGGAACAGTGGAAGAAAAAGGAGAAAGTTACGCTCTTAATGCTCTCCTGAAAGCCCGGAGAGGGTTTGAAAAGACCGGGAAAATCTCCTTGGGGGAAGACTCGGGATTAGAGGTGGACTATCTGGAGGGAGCACCAGGGCTATATTCCGCTCGCTGGGGAGGAGAGAATGCCTCTCCGGGAGATAAGATATCCCTGCTTCTCGAGCTTCTGCAAGGAGTTCCACAACAAAAGCGCACAGCTCGCTTTGTCTGTGTAGTGGCTCTGGTGTGGGAGGGAGGAGAAGAAATATTTCGGGGAGTGTGTGAAGGCTACATTGCTGAAGAGGCCCGAGGGGAGGCGGGCTTTGGCTATGACCCCATTTTTGTCTTTCCCCCGGAGGGAAAAACTTTTGCCGAGTTGGGTTCTGAGTTTAAAAATCGTTACAGTCACCGCTCTCGAGCTTTTCGCCAGAGTGCTGAATTTTTACTGAGGGAAGTTTTCCATTAGCTCTTCTAAACTTTGAATATAGACTTCCTTATCGTGAGGAGTGAATAAAACAAAGCGGATCTCTTCTAAGCTCGTTTGAGGATGACTTTGGCAGAAGTCAATTATGGCCTGCAGGGCAATGAGAGAAGCTTCTTTTATGGGATAACCGTAAGCACCGGTGGATATAGAGGGGAAAGCCACGGAACGCAAATTATATTTATCAGCTAATTCTAAGCTGGAAAGATAGGCACTCCGCAGGAGCTCAGCTTCTTTTCCTTTTCCTCCCCGGTAGATTGGCCCCACAGCGTGAATTACGTACTTAGCAGGCAGAAGCCCTCCGGTAGTTATTACTGCCCCTCCTGTAGGACAGCTTCCTATTTTTCGGCATTGTTCAGCAATTTCTGGTCCCCCCGCTCGATGAATAGCTCCATCTACTCCTCCTCCTCCTGCCAGACGAGTATTGGCGGCGTTCACGATGGCATCGGTGTCTTCTTTGGTTATATCTCCCTGTTTAATTATTAGGCGGCACTTTCCTATTTTGACTTCCATTCTCTCACCTCCTTTTCTTATTATACAAGATTTCGGGAAACTCTATATCCTCTTGTAATCTTGAATTAAGGGCTCGGGCTTTATCGCTTACTCTCCTGTCTCACTCTGGCGTTATCGCGAGCACGAACAGCCTACGGTGTAAGCAAAAAAGAAAGGAACAAAAAGGTTAAAAACTGCGCTGAGAAAATGTAGGACAGTTAAGAAGTAAGATTAAAGAAGAGAGATTAAAAACATAAAAGGACAGGAGGAAATGTTTTTTCTTTGGTAAGTTTCTTCACCCATTGGATGTCTCTTCAATTTTTTAAGACGTGCTCTTTCTCCTCCCAATCTTTATAGATTTATTTTATCTGCTGGTTTGTAGGTCAGGAGAGTTTTCGAGAGTCTGAATTACAGTCACATCATGAATAAAAGCTATAAAATTTGAAGTGGCAATTGAGATGGTATAATACGAGAAACACCAAAAGGAGGTAGAAAGAAAAGTGGGCAAGATTACTTTAGTAACCAGAGTGTTTCCAGAAGGGGAAAAGGTATATGCAGTACTTGTGGAATATGATTGTGAAATCGACGGTGGTAAACTCACCTCTGAGACCTACATGGTAGAAGCTGAAACAGAAGAGGAACCGGTGGCAAGAACCATTAAAAGAGTATATGCTAATAATACCGGGGACCTGGTTCCCCCTTCCCTGCCTGCGGGGGGCAGGTTTGTAGTTATAGAGTTAGATCCTGAAGATGCAATTGCTAAAACGATTTCCTTTTCTTCAGATACCTTTCTTTCTACTAGAGTGAAGTTAAACTATACTGTGACTCAGAAGATAGCTATATCGACTGGAGGCGGAAAAACTGTCGCTCCTTTTACCGCTCAAAATACCGATGAAAAACACCTTGTAATTGACGATTTTTCAGCTTCGGTGTATGTAGATGAAGAGTCAGGCGCAGAAGTGCCTTACCGGTTTTTTATTCCCCAAAACATTGGCTCTGATAAAAAATATCCTTTAGTAGTATTCCTGCATGGAGCGGGTGAGAGAGGAAGAGATAATTATATCCAGCTAGCAGGAAATAAGGGGGCAGTGGTCTGGGCTCAACCCGGGCACCAGGCGGTGCACCGTTGTTTTGTGTTGGCTCCTCAATGCTCTCCCGATAGTAGCTGGACAAAGTTATTATCTGGAGGAGATCCTTTTGAACCTGGCGATGAGCTGCTTTCGGTGTCTTGCTTGATTAAAGATTTGGTTTCTCGATATAACATAGATTCAAATAGAATATACGTCACTGGATTATCCATGGGAGGGTTTGGGACCTGGGCGATGATTATGGAGCATCCTGAACTGTTTGCTGGCGCTATCCCCATATGTGGAGGGGGAGACCCGAGAAAGGTAGATAGAATTAAAGATATTCCTGTCTGGGTGTTTCATGCCGAAGACGATCCATTAGTTCCTGTTTCCCTATCCAGGGAGGTAGTGAGGAATTTGGTGGAAATAGGTGGAAGGGTGAAATATACCGAGTTTCTCAAAGACCATCTCGAATCTAAAGGATGGAGTGCTCACTCTTCATGGATCCCCGCCTATGAAGATGAAAAGGTGATTAATTGGTTGTTTAAACGGAGTAAGGCTTAGCGGGGAATGAAGGATATTAAGGTAACATTGAGGAAAACCACTTAAAATTCCAGGGTTTAGTGCCAAATTTTTCCAACTGTTTTTTTATCGGAAGGACTGAAGCTCTTGTGTAGAGGGTAAGCTGTTTTTCCTGATTGTTTCTCTCTGGGGCGAGGTGAGGTGCAAACTTGGTAGCTAAACAGGTGGGTTTATTGGGGAGTAAATTCTTTAAACTCTGAAGAATCCAATTTTAAAAAACTTCGTAAAATCTGGGTAATTCGCCAGGAAGCTTGGCCGTCACCGAAAATTGACTGGCTCTTTGTTTCTCCTCCCTCCTCCAGAAGCTGAGTAGCCAGAGATACAATTTTTTCCCGGTTACAACCTACCAGATGTCCAATGCCTGCTTCTACCACTTCAGGTCTTTCGGTAAAGTCTCGAGTGATTAAAACTGGGATTCCCAGAGCAGAAGCTTCTTCCTGTACTCCTCCTGAATCAGTGATTAAAAGAGAGCTTTGGGACAGGAGTTTTACAAAATCAAAGTAGTTAAGTGGCTCTAAGAGAAAAACCTGAGGAATAGCACAAAGGTGGGGAATGATTTTATCTCTTACCACTGGATTGGGGTGAAGAGGAAAGAAAATTTTTATCTCCGGGAATTTTTCCCCCAAAATTTGGAGTGCTTGCGCTACCTCTTCTATTCCTGTTTCCCAGTTTTCTCGGCGGTGAGCAGTAACTGTTACTATTTTCAGGTTGTTTTCTTTTCCTATTTTCTGAAGGAGGATTTCGTTTTGGAAAGGCAAATCTTTTTCCAGAACCTGAAAAAGAGTATCCACTATGGTGTTACCGGTGATGTAGATTTTCTTCTCTTCTATTCCTTCTCGAAGGAGGTTTTCTCGGGAGCGGGGAGTAGGGGCAAAGTGGAGATCTGCAAGTCTGGTGATCAAGACCCGGTTCATTTCCTCAGGAAAAGGGCTATATTTTTCTCCGGTGCGTAATCCTGCTTCCACATGAGCACAATTTATCTGGCTGTAAAAAGCAGAAAGAGCTCCGCAAAAAGCGCTGGTAGTGTCTCCCTGCACTATGACTAAATCTGGCTTATCTTTAGAAAAAATTTCTTCTAATCCTTTTATGATTTGGGAGGTGAGATAAAAGAGAGATTGCTTAGCGGTCATGACGTCCAGATTGTAATGGGGAGAGAGGCCAAAGAGGCAAAGAAAAGATCCAGCCATGTCCCGGTGCTGGCCAGTGTTGATAATTTTAACTTCAAACTCTTTTTCTTGAGAAAGAGATGAAATAACCGGAGCTAACTTTACCACTTCCGGGCGGGTGCCTAAGATAAAAAAAGTCTTAGCTTTTTTCAACAGTTTTCTCTCCCCCTGGTAAGTCTAGCACTCCCAGGTTTTTCCCCCACTGCCAGAAGAAAGCAAAAAGAAACAGAAGCAAAAGAAGGGAATAGGTACTATTCTGGACGAAATTGTTGATAAGTATGGCTATCAGTCCAAAAAAGATGCTTATTCCATAAAATAAAACTACTGCTTTTCTCTGTGAGTATCCTCTCTCTAACAGACGGTGGTGAAGATGTCCTCGGTCGGCAGAGGATACTGGTAGGTGGTTTTTGCTTCTCCGAACGATAGCAAAAAAGGTATCGAGGATGGGAACTCCTAAAATTAAAATAGGGACAGCCAAAGTAAAAGTAGCGGCGCCTTTTACTGCTCCCTGTATTGATATAGTAGCCAGCATCCCCCCCAGAAACAGCGCACCACTGTCTCCTATAAAGATTTTGGCAGGGGGAAAATTGTAAAATAAAAATCCAGTGGTAGCTCCGGTTAGAAGGAAAGACAATATTGCCGGTTCTATTCTTCCCTCTTGCCAGGCGATAATCCCCAGAGTAAAAGAGGCGATGGCTCCTACACCAGCGGATAAACCATCCAGACCATCGATGAGGTTCAGAGCATTGGTTACTCCCACTATCCAAAAGAGAGTTAGAGGATAACTCCAGTTACCCAGATAAATCATTTTATCCCATGGAAGAGTAAAGAACTGAATGGTTACTCCTCCTTTGATGAGAATGAGAGCACCCAAAACCTGTCCTGCAAGTTTTCCCCAGGGAGGTAAAGATAAAAGGTCATCCACTAAACCGGTGAGAAATATCACTCCCCCTCCCATGAAAAGAAAATAAGGGAAAGGGAAATCTCTCCCCCGAGAGAGAAAAAAAACAGTTAAAAAGAAAGCAACAAAAACAGCAATTCCTCCCCCACAGGGAATGGGTTTGGTATGGATTTTCCTCTTTCCGTCTGGCATATCCAGCCACTTTTTCTTTTCGCTGAAACGGATGATAAGGGGGACTATAGCCAGAGCTAAAATACAAGATAGAAAGCTAAACAATAGCACCTGCTTCAATAGTTTATCACCTTCCCCTCCCAGGTACACATTTCCACTCTCGCTTCTTTTAACATTTCATCAGCTAAAGGATCGGGATAAGAATTTTTATACACTATTCTAACTATTCCAGCGTTAATTAACATTTTAGCACATAAAACGCAAGGTTGGTGAGTACAGTATAGAGTGGCTTCCTTGGTGCTCACCCCATGTAGAGCTGCCTGAATTATAGCATTTTGTTCGGCATGCAATCCTCGACATAGCTCCTGTTGCTGGCCAGAGGGAATATTTTTTGAGCTGCGCAGACAGGTATCCAGAGTGCAGTGAGTTATCCCTCGGGGAACTCCATTATAACCGGTAGTCAGGATTTGCTTGTCCCGCACCATGACTGCTCCCACCTGGCGTCGTAGACACGTAGAGCGAGTGCTCACCAGATGGGCAATAGACATAAAATAGGTATCCCAATCCGGTCTATCTCTTACTGTTTTCATATTTCTCTATTTTTCCCAGCCGGCGAGTATGTCTTCCTCCGGTAAAACTGGCTTCCAACCATACTCGAGCGATTTCTCGAGCCAATCCTTTTCCCAGTACTCTTCCTCCCAAGGTGAGAATATTGGCGTCATTATCTTCCCGGGCGCAACGGGCAGAAAAAGTGTCATGGCACAGAGAAGCCCTTACTCCTTTAACTTTATTGGCGGCAATGGACATGCCAATACCGGTTCCGCATATTAATATCCCCTTTTTCTCCGGGGCTTTTGCTACATCTTCTGCTACCCGAAAGGCCACATCGGGGTAGTCGCTGGATTGGGCATCATAAACTCCGTAATCTTCCACCTCATGTCCCAGCTCGGTGAGAAAAGCTTTAAGATCTTCTTTTAAGTCGAAGCCTCCGTGGTCACTACCTACAACTATTTTCATTTTTTCCTCCTTTTCTGAATTATGCTGGCTCTTTCCTTTCCGGTGAGGTCAGGAATAGAACGCAGATATTCTAAGGAAAAAGTATCTGCCAGTTTTTCGATGGCTTCTTTCTGATGGGGGTCGTGTTCTAAGAAAAACAATCCTCCTTCTTTTAAGAAAGGTTCTCCTTCTTGCAAGATTCTCTCTATTATATCCAGTCCTTCCTCTCCGGCGACAAGCGCCTCTTTAGGCTCATAGAGTTTAACCTCAGGAGGTAGAAAATCCCAGTCTTCTTCCCTGATATAAGGGGGGTTAGAAAGAATGGCATCAAACTGCGGAGGGGGGAGAGTAGAAAAGGTGGTAAAAAGATCGGAAAGAAGAAAAATACTTCTTTGCTCCACTCCTAA
>Ga0116168_1001781_pt1 | contig 15293 bp, 20 predicted proteins | sample AD_UKC129_MetaG_FD_89795 | JGI IMG/M metagenome (GOLD analysis project Ga0116168, IMG submission 89795) | Active sludge microbial communities of municipal wastewater-treating anaerobic digesters from Canada - AD_UKC129_MetaG | ecosystem: Engineered > Bioreactor > Anaerobic > Digestate | place...
AATTGCATAACTGCGGCCCTAGTTATATCGCTTGCTCTATTTATTTCATCAAGGAACAGAATCTCATTGCCAGTTCTAGGGAACCAGTCTGGTTTAAGCCATACTGTGCGGTCGCCATCTCTGGCTGGCATACCTATCAAGTCGCCAGGTTCCATCTGACTTAATACCAAGATTTTGACTTCTCTGTTATACTGCCGGCCTATCTGCTTAACTATCTCAGTTTTTCCAACACCTGCGTGACCCACAAGAATTGGCACTTCATTTAATTCCATAATTGCTGGCAGAAGCTTTTTAACCTCATTAATATGCATATACGCATCCTCCTCCCAATGTGAGTTATATATTTGCACAGAGCATATCAACATCTGTGGCTGATAGCTCTGTATAATCTAATCACCAACTCAATAACTATTGATCCTGTTATTCCAGCCATTTACGAATTTCTTAAGGTTAGGATTCTTACTTACAAGCTCATTCACAACAAGCCTAAGTTCATCTTTAAGTTTATCAATAAACTTTCTAATCTCTTTCTTATCCTTCTCACTGTACTTTAGTTTCGATAACTCTACTATAGCATCATCATACGTATCTGCGCCAGTTATTCTAACAGTTATATTCCTAACTCTATTGATTCCGAATAATACCATTGAGTCAAGTAATACAAATGCCAAGTCCTGATTATTGAGCTTATAAAGTTTCTGCCCGATCCAGTAAGTCTCATAATAGAATTCTACTGCATGTTCATAACTCTCTGGTATCCAGCCGCTGTTTTTCTCCTTTGAAATGCCCCACAAAGTCTCGCCACCTGGGTCATGCTCTACATTAGCATACTCACCCTCAATTTGAATCACAGCCTCAATTAACTTCAGGCCTACACTCTTATTATCCAGTTGCTGCTTCATATCGTCTATTTCTTTTTGTCTCTCTTTCATTTCTACCTGACGCTGTTCAAGCTCAGCCTGCGATTCTGGCCATACATCTACTGTGTAGTTATTATAGAAATCTGACGGCCCTACATTTGGAATTAATGTAGTATCACTATTTGACCTACTCTCCTGACTATACAGATTATCTAACGACTCAGTGATCCTGTCTACATACCTATCAATCTTTTGAAATCCAATAGCCAGCGTTATAAAATAGACTGATACCGCCGTAATCACTGATATTGAGAACATCCAGATTAGGACTTTTATAAATTTATTGCAGCATTTTTCATCCATCTTCAGCACCTCCAAGAATATTGGCTGCCAGAATTCCCGGCACCGAATAGCTCGATGCCGGTGAAGTTTTTGACCTGCTCAGATGTATAAATCCCCATCTTCATCACTCATTCTCTTAGACTCACGCTCGGCCCAATCTTCTAGCTCTTCGCCAGTTGACCAAGTGAGTATCACTGGGTCTTCTACTACGATCCTGAAGCCTTCATGTTCTGCAAGCTCTTCCAGTGTCTCGACGATGTACTCATCGTTATCATCGAACTCAATCACAAACTGCCTCTTTGCCATGCTAATCCCTCCTCTCAATTGTCAAATATATCATCGGAATCGTCATCCTCATACATCTGGTATTCCACAATCTCCTTGAATTCCTCATAACTGAGGCCGCGAACACTGCCAGACCCCATGTATCTATCAAATGATGCCTCAAATATTTCTTTGTCTATTACTCCTAAAACCAACAATGTTGTATACCTACTCCTGATTCTTTCCTTAAGTTGAAGGTCAACTACGGCTTCAGAATCTAGGGCAAAGACAAGCTTTTCTATTTCCTCATCGTTATTCAGTACCTCTAATGCCGTCTGTTGCATATTAATCCCTCCTTTCAATCATCGAACTCATCATCCTCGAAAAAGTCATCTTCGTCAGCATCTTCACATTCACCGTAGTAGTCCTGCCATTCACTTGCTGAGACTCTAGTCACATAGTGTGTATCATATGTACTATTGTATCCCCAATCGATTACATCCATGCAATCACCATACCTAAAAATAATTTTATCTGTAAATTGAATCGTGCCAAGCAAGAGCTCCATAACTTCATCCTGGTAAAGTAGCGCCAACTGCCGCCCATCAGAGAATGTTATCACAGTTAGCAGCCTTTTAGCCGAATTATGCTCTGCCAGGTCATATATCTTCTGGTCTCTAAAATAATGTGACACATCTACTACTTCGCCAATTCCGGCTGCTATCATGAATGCCATTGTATAGCTGGCTAGTACGAACTCATCTTCGGCATAGAACTGGAACTCATGCTCATCAGACTGCTTGAATTTTATCCTGAAAATCTCGCTGCCACTAGCAATTGGTTCAACTAAGTCCACGAATTCGTCTGAGATGTACTCTGGAATTTGCATTATCCCGTTGTATTCTAGGTTTCTAAGCTCGCAGGCTAGTTCTCTTATATTACCATGCTCGGCTTTAGTTAATACCTGGCCTCGCAGTGTTTCGTTTATCGACTTATGAGATAGCGGCATGAACTCGGCAGCACCAAGTTGGGCCACTACCTCTATTGATTGCCCATTAAAGCTGTTTCTAATCCATTTAAACATACCATTCACCTCCTCTACTCATCATCTTTAGGCTCGTTATCATCACATTCCATATCCTCGTCATCGAGTTCCGCATCTTCGTCTGGCTCACCTATGATTATATCGACTGCCCATTCAAACATACTTTTGCCTCCTTTAAGCTTATTGTGTGGTGCCGAGTCTCTCTCTTCTTAACCTGAAACCTTGTAGAACTTTCAGTCTACTCAACCAAGAGTTGCTGAAAGTTCTTTGGAATCAAATGGCAAACTAACTACCTTTTGGTCCTGATGCTTTGATACCTTGAAGCACATGGATTTGCTGGCTACTATGAATCCGTCAATTTTGCTAAAGAATGCATCAAAATTCACAACTGCCTTTATAGCCTTGTTATCCGGTGGCATACTCAAGGTTTCCGAGTAAAACACAAGGTCAACTGGTTCTACTTTATATTCTGCTGTTTCAACATTGAAATCCACATTGAATAATGCCTGTGTTCTGAAATCGTCTGCAAACACAATGCCCTTGAACTGGTTCTTATCCATGTTATGCCTGCTTCCGCTAATCAATCTGAGGCCAAACTGGAATTTATTACTATTCTGCGGCAAGTAGTCAATACCGGCTTCCAATACTATCAAGCTGGCAATTGTGTATATATCCATGTAATTAAACTTGGCATCAAGCACAGAAATCTCATTGATAACTGGCATGCCTATTTTAATTTCCCGGTCCCCATTGAGAAACCTAAGTTCTTTCGTAAATAGCCCATACTGGCCATCTATAACTCCGGATTTCCATGCCCTAATCAGGTCGCTGGTATTGTCAAATAAAACTTCTCTGAACTTTATCATGCCAGTTACCTCCTTTCCTCTATTATACCAAATGATTGGAAAAATCAGTTAATTGAATCGTTAATATAGATAAAAGCCGGCCTGAGTATCCTATTACTAGAGAACTTCACAGTTTCTATTTGCAATCTTTCCTGCTATTAAGCATTCAACATCGATGCCTTATTTGGCAAATAAGAAAGCAGCACAGTGCCAACCAACTTCGTGCCAAACTTCAACATTGCCAGGTCAAATGTCAAATTAGTATACTGGAGTCCATTACTCACAAGCCACATAGCCAGCACAGTCTCTGGATAAGTTTCACTAAGCCTCTTATGCGACAATTCGGGCATATAGACTAATACCTCTCTAATCTCATAAGTATATTTTTTATCGCTAACAACCTCTAATATATACTGCGCTATAGGCTCTGATGGATAACTTATTTGCCCAGCATTGTAGAGTGCAAGCAAATCAGTGAACTCTGGATATTCGACATTGCCTATTTTCACAATATCACCTCCAGTCTAGCAAAAAAAATGATGCATCACCAGAACTACATGATGCATCATTGTAGTCTGATAATGCATCGACTTTCAAAAACCGGGCTCAGGAAACTGCTACATCTGCGTAGTCTGAGATTATTTCATCTATTTGCCCTGGCCCAAATAGAAGTGCTGTATAGTAGCCGGATAAGAGTGCCTTGCCGGCTATTACTACTGCAATGCAGCCTTCCTGGTTCATATACTTTGTTACAGGTACACCACGTAAGTCTGACTGGACTACTTTGACTTCGTCACGTTTACCTGCGAGCGAAATGAACTCCTGGAATACTCCGCCTTCACCGCCGAGATTATAGAGTGGCTGGAGATAGAAGTAGAATTCCTTACCTAGCAGGACGCCAATGTACTTATCATTGTAGAATACCTGAGTAACTGGAAGGCCAGCCTTTGCAAGTTTACCAAATACACTTGGCTTATCTGGATTCTGCTCTATGAGCTTACAGGCATCATAGACCTTATACCTGAGCCCGCTATTCCTGTAGATATCTGGATTACTGGAGTAAAGTTCAAAACATTTCAAGAACTCTTCTAAAAACATACACTTCACCCTCCTTCACATTTTTATCTTAATTACCTGGCCGCCAGAACCGGCAACTGAGTCCACAAAGCTCTGACTTCCATCATCAATCAGGACTACAAGCAATCTGCGGCCAAGTTTCCTACTAACCTGGATTGGGTCGTCAAATCCATCAGTCATGACGACTATCAGGTCATATGCATCCAGGCTATTGCCAAGTTGATTGAGTGCATTATTCAAGCTGGTGCCACCACCGCCACGAATAGTGCTAACTCTGGCAAATTCTTTATATGTGAACTGTTCCTGGATTTCATAATCATAAGTCACTATATCAAGGTTACCACCAGAGTTCTTAGATATCTTATCGAGCTCTGCTGCAAACTGGCTAAGCTGCTCAGCCTCAATTGAGCCAGAGACATCTAGCATGGCTAATACGCTGGCTTTGAATTTCTTTCTCTTACCTTCCAGGTCATCGAATCGCCTATTTGGTTTCATCCAAGTATAGTTGAAATCATAGGTTAACCTGCGGCCTAAGACATTTCTCAGCACTTGTTTCCATTGTACCTTAGCTTGCCTGGATGACAATACTTTTCTAAGCTCGCTACCCAGGACTTTACCGACATTCTTCTGGAATCCTTTGTCATTCAGGATATCATCAAGCATCTGGTTCATCATATCTTGTGCCAACTGGTCACCATCGTCAACTGGCGTATCACCAAGCATCATGTCACCTTTATTCCTGCTTGGCAAATCTGAGGACTTGCCGCCACGTTGCTTATCGCCATCTTGATTATTGCCGCTTCCAGCATCTTCATTAGCCTGGTCTTCGCCTTCAGATTGCTGGCCTATCTTATCCTTAATCCATTGATTCATCTTCTGACGCATCTGCTCATTATTCTGATAATCCTGGTTATCCTTCATCTTCTGGTAAAGTTCTTCCCAAGTATAGTTCTCGAGCACTGATGAGCCGCGGATTAGTGCACTTCTGCCTTCCGGCAGATTCAAATCCGGGCTATAGTACTCTTCTGCTGTAACCATACTGGCATTCAATTTACTGAACTCAGATATAGTCAGATTAATCAGAGAATCCTGGCACACATTTGCGAGCTGGTGGTCAATTTCCTGATCCAGAGAAATCAGGTGCTTGAATATCACATGCATCAACTCATGCTTAATCAGGGCCCTTGTAAATGCTACAAGAGCATCATAGACAGTCCGGTCATCTGAATCAATAAACTGGGTATCCACTACTTCAGGAAATAGCTGGGCAATTGATTTCATGTTTATATTGATTACGAATTTACTTGATTTCTTATCGAATCTGACATATGCTGGATACTCAGATTCCTGGACCACCTTCATTCTATCAAGAAGCATGCCATACCAGAGTTCATCAGAGAAACCTGGTGTGAACTGGTTCTTAACGACGCCAATGCCCAATGCGTCAGACTGGACTCTGGCTAAGTCTATTTTACTCATATCCATACCCACACCTCCTATTCTCATTTTCAGGAAAGCAAGCCATTCAGAAATTGTGCGGCACTTGAGCCAGTGCCTATTAGATTCATTACAGCTTTTGCAAATGCTGGTATCTTCTTGAGTTCAGATATGCCATTGCTATATACAGGACTATTACCAGATACTTCTCTGATAATAGACATCTGTTCTTCTCTGGAATATACATCAATGAATACATCGACCGCTCTGACACAATCCTGATAATTCAATTCTCTGGCTCCGACTCTCATAACAAGAGCCTTGAATATCTGGATTCTATCTAGAGATTGTGCTCTCTTAGCTGCTTCTATATCTCCACTGAGCAAAGAATCCAGACCAAACTGGCTTGCTTCCTCTTCTGCCTTCTTCAGGAGCTCATATATCTTCAGGCCTGCACTACCGAGTATACCTCTGGCCAATTCATATGCATATTGAGCTGCAAATTCTGGAGTCATTGCACTATAGAGCTTTGTAAATCTCTCTATAGCTCTTGGAGTTACTTGAAGTTCAGGAATATCAAATTGACCGCTCATCTGGATACCAAGACCGTACTCATCAAGCTGGCGAACTACCTTGGCCATCAAATTGCCGGCCTTGTAGTCTCTAGAAATCAGGTAATCTATATAATCATTCGTATTACTGGTTACTTTGAGCCACACAAATCTATCAAGGAATGCTGCGTCGCTCAGGTCATCAACCATGTAATCTTCCGTTGCAGGATTCATGGCTGCGACTATCCAAGTGCCTTCAGGAAGCACGTGATTATTAATCCTACGATCCAGGATTAGTTGCATTACTGCATGTCTCACGGATTCATGAGCTCTATTGATTTCATCCAGGAACACTATTGAATTGCCGGTTTCTGGAAACCAATCTGGGCGCATATATACTGTCTTATTTGCACTGGCATCTCTAACTGGCAAACCGAGTAAATCTCCAGGTTCCATCTGGCTGAGCATTAATATGTGCAATTCTCTGCCAGTCTGGGCAGCAAGGTCCTTGACACTCTGGGTCTTACCTATACCGGCATGGCCAACGAGCATTGGTACTTCCCCGTTGGCACATATAAATCCTATAACTTCTTTAACCTGATTTACTCTCATATACCCTCCTCATATTCACCGCTAGGTCCGGCCCACCCGAACCTAGCTGTTTTTTTATTTCACGATAGATGGAATCGTAGACAGACTGGTAGTCAGGAACTATGTATATGATTAAATAGAAGCCTGGCCTTGGTTAGCTATTCCCTCGAAATCGCTGGCATTGAATATAATCCTCTTGGCTACTGGCAATGCCTCTCCGTCATGGCCAAGTAGGTATGAGAACTCAGGCATTGCTATTACACAGGATGCGCAATTCTTATCATGTCCAAGCCAGGTAATCTGTGCATTAGTTATTGCATCCTTTAAGTCTGCTGACTTTAACCTATCACCATGAACTACGTATGCCTGGCAATCGAGCTCCTTGACTTCATTCTTTTCCAGGTCTATCTTGACTAGCTTAGCTGTCTTTTTCCCAATTTCATACTTCTTAATAACTATAGACAGCTCCGCTAGCACAGTTAGGCTGGTTATAATCTCGGTATGCTGGTATGTATGTGGCTTAGTCTCACAATCGATTATCACAGGGCTAACGTACACTTCGACAGATTCTGGAATAGCAAGTGCCGCCAACATGGTAACGAAGCTCAAGTCCCACTGGAATTCATCTTCATCGTCGAATACATCGGCATCAGGAAAGCTGAGTCCCAGATTACCATTTGACCTGTATACCATATTGGCATAATTACCAACTATGGTATACTTGCGGTTCTGGTATTCTAGACTTTCAACTCTCACTATTGACCTATCTGGCACCAATTCTATTATCCGGTCCACACAGGCTAACAGGCTATCAAACTCCTGATCTCCTATTCTAATCATACCATTACACCTCCATTCTCAAAATCTGCCAACTGGAATGGGACTTTCTTGACAAACAGAGGATAGTCATAATTACCTGATGTGCTGAGCAGATAGCCTCTTTTATCAAGTACAATAAGTGCCACAGGTTTCTTGCCAGTTGGCACAGCCATTTCCTGGAATAGCTCTGCTGAATACTCATCTATACTGGTTTCAACGAGCGTTTCACCGACTCTGAAGACTCGCAATTCGGGCTTACTTATCTGATTATTTTCAATGTCTATTATGCAAACATAGTACTTATCAGCCCGGTCTTTGCCAGCAACTCTAGTCAGGACAGTCAGGCTTGTAATCTCGCGGCCATCAAGCTCGTAATCTAACAGGTAGCTAAACACGTCACACAGGCCCTGATTGCCTGGCACAACTGCGGCATATACATTCAAACACATCAGGTATTCATAGAATCCTATCATATCTGGTGTGAACACATTCTGGCCAAATGTAAGTTGAATTTGGTCATCAGAGTGGAATGGAGTCTCCAGGACTGTTTCTCTAACCTGAAGCTGGCCATCTGGCAACTCGATATCAACATGTTCACCACGCGTATATGACTGGGCTATGAGCTCAACGCCGGCCTTCAGGTTCTCTATCTCATTGCCATTAATCTTCATCATATACACCTCCTACTCCATAATAGTTTCTGGTAAACTCTGAGTCCGTTATCGGGATTTTCTTGGACTCTATAATCGCGTTTATATCGATATACTGGACCTTGAATTCAATGTTGCCGACATACCGGACTGCGTAGCTACACTCTTTACCCAGGACTATGAAGCCTTTGAATTCTTCATTCTCTTCTCTGAGAATCTGGTGCACAATATCTCGATGGTCAGTCAGGACATATGTATCAACTGGTATGACAATCCGGTAGTTCAATTCCTTGAAGCTACCATCTGGCTTAAACTCGACGACTCTATATCTATCAGGATTCTTGGATATAAGCACATAAGTCAGGCTAGTAACAAAGCCCTTCTCGTGCTTCAGGTCTATAATTAAGGAATACACGCATTCCAGGTTATATGTCTGGGCAATTAGACAGGCAATCAGAGTAGTATAGACATTATAATAAAAGAAACCAACTTGGATAGCTTTGCCATTAATCGGGAAGTGGATACCTAGCTCTTCCAGGTTAATAGCCGTAGATGTGAAGTCATAGGCCCCGCAAGCGAGGCCTATACTTTTACCAGTCTTCGGGTCATCAACTATAACCTGGTAATATGGCTGGTTATTATCTGGCACAAGCCTGAATACCTGCTCTGGATTGTAATCCGGTATTACTATCTTTTTCATACTACCCCCTCCTTCAATTTTAGGTTTAGTCTGGTGCGTAGCTCACGTCTAGCGAGCATGTCAACTTCCATATTAAACATGTCGCCTGAGTGGCCACGCACATGTTCCACGGATACAGGCATGTTGATTGCTGACATCAGGCGCACGAACTTCACCATTTCCTGATGCCTAGCTCTGGCTTTACCATTGATTATCAGGCTTATTATCTCGCTATCTGTGTACACTTTGACAGAACTGGCGTCATTGACATGGGCAAACTCGACTGCTCGATAGAAAGCTTCGAGCTCAGCCGACATATTTGCCATCTGGCTAAACAGCGTGCATTCGCCATATATCCTGGCACACAGCATTGACGGGTCGTCTGCCAATCTCACAGTGGCGGCATATATACCTAGCCCGCCACCGTATGACCCATCTGTGTACGCTACCAGGTCTCTACCCTGAACTGGCAAGAACAGGTTAGTCATGGAATTCACCTACTCTAACGGATTCTAACAACTGGACTGCTGGACAAGGCTGGCCTTTACATATTATCAACACTTGTATTCACCAGCCCTGAGAACTTTCTGGCTTCTCTATTATAACCCTTAGCAAGAATCAAGGGAACCAAGTCAGCAGTATCGCCATCGTCGTCACCATCTATGAGTTCTGCGACTTTTGCTGGCACGCCAATTCCTACGCATTCATCTGGCACTATCTCTCCGACAGCAAGATAGCCGGTAATTGGATGTCTGACTAGAATTCCAAGGATTGCATCTTTGCTATTGTAAGTCCTCAGGAATCGAGCTGCTAAGCTGGCTAATTCTTCATTACTTACAGGCACGACTTTGCTAACTGGTACATCAAAGTAGGCAAGCGTTTCTTCAGCATTCTTGGTATTATTCTGGCTCACATATGCAGTCTGGTTCCATACTACCATCAGGCTGCTAACTTTAGCTGGATTTCTTACAAGTCTATTGAATGCGTGGTAGTTTACATGGAGCACAGAGTCACTTACTGTTACATGTCTGGCACGAACTGACCAGAATACCTTGGAATCTTGTTCTATTCTGGCTGCGAGCTTCAAATAGCTAGCTGCAAGCTCTTCAAGGAATGCCTCCAGGCTATCTTGAATCTTCTCGATATAGCTGGTCACGAACGAGCCAGCTAATCTGACAGACTGGGAATTGACTTTAATCAGTGCCGCAAGTAGCTCTGTTGCTGCTGGCACTGTGACTTCAGAATTATCGAACTCAAACATGGACTCATCATTGGTAATCAGGTTCTCTAACGTCACATTCCAGGTCAAAGCGCGGCCTATAACTGGTATTTCTATTACTTCAACTGGCGTCCATATCTTAATAGACTTCTGGCTTCTGAGTTCTTCTGCCAATAGGTCAGTTAGAACTCTAATACCGTTCACTTTCTGGCATGCCGAAACTTCGGCCAGTGTCCTGAAGAACTGGTCACCTGTTCTCTGATATAGCCACGCCATAACTGAGATATCATCTGTGGCAGGCAGGTCTTTACGCTCTATTACAGAGCTCTGGAACAACGACTCGAACTCCTTATCTATCAGGTCTATTAGCTTCTGAGCGCCGGTATTCATGACTTCCAAGTCGCTGGTTACATCTTCCTTGAAATAGCGGCTAGCAGGCACAAACTTTTCTGCCTGATAGATTTCCTGAGCTTGAACATAATGCATAGACGCTTTAGCAACCTTCGGGCTCATACGATGCGTCAGGTCTATATAGAACTTATTGATACCTACTAGAACTTGGTAAGCTGTGGCCCCGACTTGGATATAGCCGGTTACTAGATACTGGTTCCAATCATGGCTTGTGAGCCACTGGATATCTGCACTCCTTATTGCGGGCATCTGCTGGCCAAAGAACTTCCTTAGACGCATACCGGATAGGCTGAGATTTGCTACCTTATTGAGCCTCTTGCCCTGGGTATTCATAACGACATCGACAGGCATACTTACATTAAACTCTGGAATTACAACTTCCAACTGGTCGAAGAATCCAATGGTTATGCCCTTAGACCTGGCTAAACCTTGCATCTTTACAGGCGTCTTCAAGCTACGGAACTCACCAGGCTTATCATCCTCAAATTCCAGGTACTTGATAGAATCTATAAATCTTCTGGAAACTACAAATCCATCGCCGGCGAATGACAATGGCTGGCCTGTAAGCCTTTTCAGAAGCTCATCGGAATCCGGGCCCTTATCTAGAAACACAGTGACTCCAGGTATCCCGAAGAACTCCGTGCTTCTCTTCTCTGGCCACTCTATCTCTAACTTGGACTTATGGAACATTCTGAGCCTCTGGTCTGAGAGCTTCACAACAGGCATCTGAGTCAGGAAAGTATTAGTAGCTCTGACTGGGTCGGTAATTAGAGCAACTGGATTGAAGCCCTGCTCAACTCTGGACCTTGTTTCGCCAGGCACAAGCCGGGCTAATCTGGAATATGGCCTATTAATACTAGATAGACTCAGGCCATCGAATTTCTCAACTGGCATTGTCTTGACTATTCTACCTTCTGTATTTCTGGGCACAACGAAGAAGCTACCTTTTCTGGACATCATAGACACAAACGGGCCATAGATACCAGCATAGACCTTGAATGGCTGGTCTAATACTTCAACGCGGTCATCCTGGATTCTACTGGAATGAAGGCTAAACCACCTATATGGTCCTATCATCAATTATCTCCCCCTTTCAATAAGAATAAGTTCAATTCCCTGGCGAATCTGCGTATCCTCGAGGAAGTCAGGTAACTCAATCTACGATTCGCGGCCCGCTGCCACGTAATCGTAGTTCTGGTAGCAGAGGGCAAAAGTCGGGCACACAGGTCAGATATCCACGTATCTCCTAGGACATTGCCGGCGATAGACATAGCCATAAGCACTAACTGAGGCCACTGAGTCTTTGGCAATTCAATCTGGTCTAATCTCTCGGCAACAGGGCCAATGACGGCTTTAGTACTATCATCCTTAGATAGCAGGTAATACGCAGCAATACCGGTGCCCACACGCTTATCTTTCTTAACTGTGGCCCGGATATCACGTTCACAATAGACCATCAGGCTCTTCATCTCACTGGTATCCAACTTAGCTTCTCTGGCTGTCGGGATTATAACATCAGACCAGAGAGCAGTAACAGGCCCCATCAGGCTCTTAATCGCACGCAGGTCCATTGCACGATTTTCAAGCTTACTGGCGGCACTTGGCTCATCTCTGAGTTTCTGTTCCAGGACATCCAGGTCAACTAGGCTCTTAACCTGCCTAGTCTCTCTGGTGATAAGTGGAACATTCGTGGTTTCGTGGTATAATCTGGACTGAATGGAATCGAGTCTGGTTACATTCAGGCTTACTGTAGACGGGAATCTCTGGTTGCGTAGCTTAAAACTTCTGGAAGGCCGGCCCTTGCAGGTTCTATACCTGCGTTTCAGGATGCTCAGGATATCTGGCTCATTACTAAACTCAACTTTTCTCAAGACATTGACACCTCCTCTTCGGGTGAAGTGAATTGCAAATAACACTAGAATGTTTCAGCTTAGTGTATGGTGGGATAGTCAACAGAGGCATTTTCTAAATTGCAAGAGCCAGACTACTCAATGTTCTAATAGCCAGATTATTCAATTGCCTGACTACATATGCCCGAGTTAGACATGTAACCTGCAATCTGCGGCCCATGAGTTCAGCTACCATCTTTAAGCTTATTATCCGAGATGATAGTCAAGAAGTCTAAAAGGCATAGACCAATGTTAGGCTTATTTTGGGGCCTTTTAACATTGTGCGGTGTAAATCCAGTAAAAAATCTAAAAAACAGGTGGGCCCCGAATTAGCGGCCCAAGTCTTTTAGTTCTATCTGGTCTTTCCATTGAGAACCAGGCGTACCAGGAACATGAACCTTATAGGTCCCGTCTGGCATCAGGTCTATAAGCATCTGGCCATTTGGAGTATCGACTACAACCAGGACTTCTGCGGGCTTATCCTGGATAGCTACTTCCAGGACATTTCTGATATACATTCTGGCCTTACCGGAGACAACTGGTTTACTGGTACCGGTTGAAATTGAAAACTTCTTTGTCATTCTCATCATATCCATCACCTCCACACTACACTTCCAAGTTTCAGCTTATTCCATGAGAGGATAGTCAAGAAAGCTAATAAATCAAATAGGCCACGAATGAGCATTAGCTCTAAACGGCGGCCCATATTCTAATCCATCTAAGAATTACCCCCCTATTATATTCCCCCCTAAGATGCCAACAGATGTCTAAAAGTCTAACCAACCTGATGAATACCATGCTAACCTTAATGGCTGCTAACCTTTATGGAATTCATGCTAACCTTGCTAACCTTAGTCTCACTGCTAACCTCTATTGGATTCAGATACCTTGTCCCGCTTGTTAGATCCAGAAATTCAAGCGTGTCCCACTTGTTAGATCCAGAAATTCTGACGCAAACGCTTGTGGGGTCCAGAAAATCCGATGCTGCGCTTGTGTGAACCAGAGATCCATGTGTGCCTGATATTAGGCCAGACAGTATAGCCTGGATGATGGAGCTAATATGCCGCGTTTAAGCTTGTTATATGACCGGATAGTAAGACCGAGAAAATGAATATAGGCCCGAGATAGGCGAGTATAGGCCCGAATTTACGGTCTAATTGGCTTACGTTCCTGTAACTAACGCCTGAATGCTGTGTTAAACCATAGGCCTCCAGTGTAACCTGCAGATTGCGAGTTAACCCGAATGTCATATTTTAGTCGTTCAGGCATCTAGGGGGGAATCGACTTGCCGGAGAGACCTGTAATAATGTTCACAATTGGTTCATAAAAGACATGCAACAGTAAGGCCCCGGATGTATAAAGCACTGCGTGGCATGTGAGAGTGCTACGTTTGAGCTTTTTATATGGCCGGATAGTTGAGCCTAGGAAAAAAGCAAAAAAACAGGAAGCCTGGAGTGGGCCTTATTTGCGGCCCACCATTAGACAGTTAACCTGGTTAGTGCCCTTGATCTGGTAAACCACAGTGACAGGCGAAACTCGGGCAACTGTGGCCTTCAGGTCATCTATAAAGCTGGCTAACTGGTCTAAAGAATCTACGTTAGCATGGTAAGCAGGCGCAACTTGGGCACTGGAGAATTTCTTGAGGGCTTTGAGCCCACTGGCGGCCAGGTAATTGTAGAACTGGTCTTCCAGGGAGGGCCTGGAAAGCTGGAGACTTCTATAAAATACTACCATACCATCACCTCCTGCAATACACTCTATCGTTTCAGCTTAATGCGTGGCAGGATAGTCAAGTAGTCTAAAAAATGAGATCAACAAACCTCTGTTTAGACATACAGGCCGCAGATGGGCACGAATCATAAATGCCAGGAAACCGGCCCCTAAGACCCCAATTCGGGCCTATACTTTCCTTACATCACATGGTATATTGATCTATTAATTCAAATGAAAAACACCTGGTTAGCAGGATTCTTTCTCACTGGTCTTTTCTGCGATTGCACTGGCTGCCTGGTTAATAGCTTTCTTCAGGCCCTTAAGCAGGGATTTTCCGGTTTTCTTGATCTTTCCGGTGTCAACCGAAAGGCTGACCTTGACTATGCTGGAATCCTGGGTTTGCTGTTTCTCTATTCTAATCATATTATCACCTCCACATGACACTGTATTGTTTCAGCTTAACGTGCGGCTGGATAGTCAGCCGCCCTGATGTATAAAACACTGCGTGGCTTGGTGCCGGAGAATGCCGGAGACTGCCGCCTGATGCCGGATACTGCCGGAGAGTGCCTGAAACCTGCCTGAAGCCATTGAGCCAGCCTGAGACTACCTTCTCAAAGGTCCAGGAAATAGCGGCAAATTCGGGCCCATTTAAGCTTATCCTGTGGCTGGATAGTCAATTTTTCTTTTTAGCTTATGGTCTTTGACTCGGTAGCCTGCCTACATGATAAAAGGGGGTCCAGGCGACTCGCCTGGACCCCCCTCTGATTACTTCTTATCCTTCTTCAATTTCCAAAATGCGCTGTTGTTTCTGAATATTTCAGTCACTACTTCCGCTTCATCCTGCCCTGCCATTTCACGATTAATTTGCCAAGCCACATACTTAACGTTTTGTTGGTTTACG
>Ga0116168_1001786_pt1 | contig 15246 bp, 8 predicted proteins | sample AD_UKC129_MetaG_FD_89795 | JGI IMG/M metagenome (GOLD analysis project Ga0116168, IMG submission 89795) | Active sludge microbial communities of municipal wastewater-treating anaerobic digesters from Canada - AD_UKC129_MetaG | ecosystem: Engineered > Bioreactor > Anaerobic > Digestate | place...
AACTATCAGGGCAAAATTATATTGTCCGATTTATCGGATATCTCTCGGAAAATAGGGTTACCTATTTTAGGAATACTACCTGTTTATTATCCCGGTTTCGAAGTGTATATGGATTTTGGGAAAGGAAAAATTATTTGGCAATTAATATCCACGCAAAAAAGGGTAAAGACAAAAGATATTTTTTGCGAAAAAATGTTTTTTTCCTCTGAAAGTGCAATGCCCCAAATTCCTATTACTCTCAATAATAAGATTGCTGTTGTCGCTAATATTGATTTTGCACGGAACGAATATATTATTTTTCCTATGAGTTTTGTCAATGAAAGGTCTTTAATAGCAGGAGATAGTAAATTTGTTCACTTTTGTAATAAAAAGATTATTCAGTATTTCCGATTAAAAACATTACGGTTAGGTAATCAAAAATTTGAAAATCTTCTTTCCGTTTCAGTGCCGGGAGAAAAAGAAATTTCTCTGGGAATTTCTTTCTGGAAACAGTTTGCACTCAAAATGAACTATGAAGAAGCGGAAATATGTTTCTTAAAGATGAATATTTCTAATGAAAAGGAATGGGCGGGAACAGGTATATTGCTCGATTATTACAATGACCAAGGTTGGGTTATTGGTGTTATTGAAAATTCTTCTGCTTGGCAGAATAATCTAAAAGGAGGTGAAACTCTTATAAAAATAAATGAATGGGATATTAAATCCTTAAATGCAGCTCAGATTACACATCTGTTAAATTTGCCCGCAGGAGCAGAAGTGGTTTGTGTAGTGAAGGATTTATCAAATGAAATAAAAAGTATAAATTTAATATCGCAAAAGATACTTTGATTAGAAATTCTTTGTCTTCTCTAAAAAAAATGAGGTGCCGGTAGGGGGCGACCGGCACCTCTATAAATTTTAACTCTGAGGGGGGTCAGAGTTAAGGAGAGGTAGCAGAGTTGCGGAGAAGCGGAAGAGAGGATTCCCGGCCGGGGTAAACCGGGATATCAGTTATTCCGGAGAGAGAGAGATGCACTGCAGTGGTAATGGGAGGACAACCACTGGCAGCTATTTTATGTACTTCGCTATGTGTTGGATTCAATTGAACCTTGATGTGTAGTAGTAGCATAGGGAACACATTCACAACTCTGCTACCAACACATATATTATAACATAGACAATGTGTAAATACAAGTGCTTATTATATATATAAATTTTGAAATATATACTTTAAACCTAATTTAAATATTTGTTTTTTAAATACTTATGATTTACAAAAAAAATATTATAAAAAAATAAATAAATATGATTTGATTTTTCTAAATGAAATGCCAAAACAAACATAAAAATAATTGTTATTTAGATAACAAATAAATAATTGTCTTAAAAATTGAAGGAAATAAGGATAAACAAAAGATAAAGAGAAACTCTATAAAAATTGAAAATTTTAGTTAAAATTAAGTTTTTTTATTTTTAAGAAATTTTTTAATGGATTTAATGACAGTGGCTAAAACTTTGAGTCTTGCAAAGAGTTTGTCATTCCCTTCAACAATAGTCCATGGAGCATAGACTGTTGATGTCCTATCAATCATATCGGATACCGCTTCTTCATAATCTTTCCATTTTGCTCTATTACGCCAATCCTCCTCTGTAATTTTCCATTGTTTGAAAGGATTGGATTGACGCTCTTCAAATCTTTTTAATTGTTCCTCCGGAGATATATGTAACCAGAACTTAATAATAACGGCTCCCCATTTTGCTAATTGCAATTCAAATTCATTGATTTCACTATATCCACGCATCCAATCTTTGGGTTGAGCAAAACCTTCTATTCGCTCAACCAACACTCTTCCATACCAGGAACGGTCGTAGATAGTAAAGTGTCCCGCTTTAGGTAGTGCTTTCCAAAACCTCCATAAATGATGATGTTTTTTCTCCTCACCTTGTGGCGCCCCTATGGGAATTACTTCGTAGCCACGGGGGTCTAATTCGTTAACCAATCTTTTTATAGCTCCTCCTTTTCCCCCAGCATCCCAACCTTCGAACATGATTACTACAGGTATTCTTTCCTTAAAACAGATAGATTGTAACCTCCGTAATTCTTTCTGTAGTTTGGGAAGTATTTCATTATATTGTTCTCGAGGAACAGATTGGGATAAATCAACTTCTTTTAGTGGGTCTGTTTGTCGTGGTGCTATTGGATATGTGGGGATACTTAATCCATTTTTTAATGTATTATCCCATTTTGAAAGCAGGATATTACCTGCCTCTGCAATACAGTATCTTTCATCCATAGCAGGAATAATATTCCATGGTGCTATATCTGTATATGTTTCTTGCAATACAATATTTATAATTTTATATAAATCATCATACGCTTTTAATAATTCCTTATTTTTCCCTTTGGCTCTCCATTGGAAATCCGGGTCCTTTTCAAGCTTTTCAAAACGCTTTTTTTGCTCTTTTTTAGGGATATGCAAAAAGAATTTAATAAGTAAATTTCCATCCTCAATAAGATGTCGTTCAAAGGTTAAGATTTCTTCTAATTCAGAGCGGATTTTACTTGAACTCCAACCCTCTTTCTGTGCCTCTAATATAAGAGGCCAATACCAACTATGGTTAAAAAAGGCTATATCCCCGTAACCCGGTAATTTGTTCCAAAAACGCCAGAGGTAAGGATGTAATTTTTCTTCTCTCGTAGGTTTGGTTATGTTATGCACCCAATAACCCCTGGGGTCAAGATTTAACAATAGGTGATTCAATAATGTCCCTTTTCCAGAGGTATCCCAACCTTCTATTAATATAATTGTTGGTATATTTTTTTGTCTCAATTCTCTCTGAAATGTTCCTAACGATAATTTCCATTGGTCTGTTATCTGTTTGAACTGTTCTTTTGTCATACGAGCATTCAAATCTACTTTGTCTAACATAATGAGTTTTCCTTGTTATTTCAGTTTTAAATCTAATATTTGATTATCTTCGAAGGCAATGGATTTCCTTTTGAATCCGTTATCCGTAATGTATAGCCCCAGAACCGTTTATTATTTGTAATTTTCATGAGGATATTATAAGTTCCTTTTTCAAAGGTTACAGGAATTATTGTCTTATCCGGTACTACAGAAGATTCCCCAAAATATTCAAAGATTAAATCTTTTTGCTTTTCGTTTATTAACCACACCTTAACAGCATCATTATAACCAAATCGTATTTGAGCAGAAACAGGTTGAAGAACTTCAATGGCACATAGTGCATAAGCACAGGCTCCTTCCTGTTGCCCAAAAATTTTATTAAGGTCCATAGATATTTTATTGTTCTCTATAGATAATATTTTCCAGTCCGTTGCATTTATATCCATTTCAGGGGGAAATTCTTTTTCGTGCGTTTCTTTAAAATTCTCTGCATGGAAAGGTCCTGCTACTTTCCAACGAGTAATTGGATTAAATAATGAGTAAAAAGATACTTCTTCTCCTTGAAGATATTTTTTCCCTATTTCCCATAAGTAATCGTAAGCGTGTTCGTAGTTATTAAGTGGAGCCGTTTGAAAACGGGGAATATCATCAGGACCTACGGGAAACGGCATGTAAGTAAAACCTGTTTTTTGCTGTAATGATTGAAAATCTCTTTTATTCAACAATTGAATTTTTTCTTGAAAGGAACTATCAGAAACAGGTTCTTTCTGTTTCAGTATTTGGACATAGTTTTCTAAAGGCTCTTCCCCTTCAAACAATTCCGCCTGACGACCTAATAACTGCTCATAACAATTATGACTGTAAATCCAGTGGTATTTTTTAGACGCAGATATATGAAGGGCGTATAATTGTTTTAATTCCGCTGTGGTAAGTCCTGCCTTATGACCATTATCATAATCATATCCCAAGGGCCATATCCCCGGTGCTATGGAACATTTTTCTTTCCAATATTTTTTAGCCCTGGGAGATAAATAGGTAAGAAAGATTTGGTCTATCCCTGCAATATATGTGAGAACTTCATCAGGATTTTTCAGACGATAAGTATGTTCAATACAATAATGAAGTCCTCCTGGAGCATTTTTCTTTGCTAATTCTTCAATCCATGTTAAGTGAATAATGAGTCCAAGGCTTAACCCTTGCTCTGGAAAAGTTAAGAATACCATATCGGGAAATACATTATATATGGTGTTAATTAAATCAGCACTTCTTTCCTTCACTTTTTTAATAAGGTCTTTTCGAGTGTAGGTATCATATTTATATCCCTCCCAATTAAAATAATATTGTTCCCAAATATATTCTATGTCGATGGCAAATCCTGTGCAGCCTGTCTCTTTGGCAAATATAGCGAATTGCCGAAAGTTATGTAGTACATTTTCCCATTGTAAATCATCAAACCAATTTAAATGATGGTCAAATGAAATTTTGAGAAAGGTTTCAGAACCTATTTTTTTACAAATGTTATTGGCTTCAACGGCTTTCTTAAAATTATCATCATCTTTTCCAATAGTCCACGGTTTTTTGTCATTTGCCCAAATGTTATCACTCCATTCACGGGCTATATAATCAAGGAAGAAAGCATTGACACCATTTTTTTTCCATAATTCTGCATCTTTTATAATCTGTTCTGGAGAAGCAGAAAAAAGAATTGTTTTAGGTGGTGCAGAATGGATTAAATCATTATCAGGTATAGAAAGTGAAAAAATCGGGATAGTTAGTAGTAACAAAAAATAGCCCATACACTATTCCTTACGTTTTCATATATTTTACTATTTTTCACAATGGAAAAAAAATAAAATGCAGATATATTTTTTACAGATATATTTAAGCAAAATATAAACCCAAAGCAAAATAGTATATAAGTATATAAATAGGATATGTAGAATATAGTATATTATCCTTTTGAATATATAGAACTTTTATAGTTATAATTAAGGCTTATACAAATATGTATTTTTTAGTTTAATTAAATGATTTATTATTTAAAATTAAAGTATTAGAATTACAGTAATGAAAGAAAAAACAGATAGAGCCGTTGAAGAATTAAAACTTCTTCTTGAGATAAGTGAAATATTAGACCGTAGTTATGACCTTCGGGAGGAACTATATCCTGTTTTACGGGCTATATCAAATCATACGGGGATGTTAAGAGGCACAATAACTTTACTTGATAAAGATAGAGGAGAACTAAGAATAGAGGCTGCTTATGGGCTTTCAGGCGAAGAATTAGAAAGAGGAGTATATAAAGTAGGTGAAGGAATTATTGGTAAAGTTGCCCAAATGGGAAGACCTATGGTTATTTCTAAAATATCTGCAGAACCCATGTTTTTAAATAAAACTGGCTCAAGAAAAAATTTACAAAAAGAAGAGATTTCATACATTTGTGTACCTATAAAAATTGAAAATTTAGTTTTAGGGACACTTAGTGCCGATAGAATTTATTCCGATGATGTTTCCTTAGATGAGGATTTGCGTGTTCTTACGATTATTGCATCCATGATTGCTCGTGCCGTTCGGTTGCGATTAAAAAATGAACAAGAGAGGGAGGCACTACTTCTGGAGAATGCGAGACTTCAAGAAGAATTAAAAAAAAGATTTCGCCCCTCTAATATGATTGGTAGTTCCGGGGCTATGCAAAAAGTTTACGATTTAATACAGCAGGTATCCATGACAGAAGCGACAATGCTAATTCGTGGAGAGAGTGGCACAGGTAAAGAGTTGGTGGCTTATGCAATACATTTTAACAGCCATCGTGCTTCGGGACCGTTCATTAAAGTAAATTGTTCTGCTTTGCCGGAGACTGTTGTAGAAAGTGAATTATTTGGACATGAGAAAGGAGCATTTACAGGAGCATATCAGCAAAGAAAAGGGAGATTTGAGATGGCACATGGGGGTACGATTTTCTTAGACGAAATTGGAGATATGCCTCTTTCAACACAGGTAAAATTACTCCGTGTATTACAGGATAAAACTTTTGAGCGAGTAGGAGGAAGTGAAACAATTCGCGTGAATGTCCGTATTATTGCGGCGACAAATCGCGATTTGGAAAAATTAGTTCAAGAAGGTAAATTTCGCGAAGATTTATACTATCGCTTAAATGTTTTCCCTATTTTTCTTCCACCTTTAAGAGAAAGAAAAACAGATATTTTGGAATTAGCCAATTACTTTGTTGAAAAATACAGTCGTGAGAATAATAAATATGTCCGTCGAATATCTACCCCTGCTATTGATATGCTTATGAGTTATCACTGGCCGGGCAATGTTCGTGAGTTAGAAAATATTATTGAGCGGGCTGTAATTTTAACTACCGATGATGTTATCCATGGACATTATTTGCCTCCTACGCTTCAGACAGCCGAAGCTTCCAATACAATAATGAAGGGAAAATTGGAGGAAACATTAGAACGCGTTGAACGAGAAATGATTATTGAAGCATTAAAAAATGCAAAAGGGAACAAAGCAAAGGCAGCGAGGGAATTAGGTATCACGGAAAGAATTATGGGTTTACGAGTGCAAAAACTTGGAATTGACCCAAAAAATTATAAACCACAAAGAACAAGCCGTTCATTAAAAATGCAGTAAATAGGAATAATATCTATGAGCGAATTTCGAGGCACAACAATTATTGCGGTTCGTCGTAATGGAACAGTTGCTATGGCTGGAGATGGACAGGTTACTCTGGGCGATACTATTGTTAAAGGAACAGCCATAAAAATAAGAAGATTGTATGGAGGGAAAATCCTCGCTGGATTTGCTGGCTCTGTTTCCGATGCTTTTGCTTTGTTTGAACGGTTCGAAGGGAAATTAGAAGAATATCGTGGAAATTTAACTCGTTCTGCTGTAGAGTTAGGAAAATTGTGGAGAACCGATAAATATCTAAGACAACTCAATGCTATGTTGATTGTGTGCAATAAAGAAGAAATATTATTAGTATCCGGAACAGGAGAAATTATAGAACCTGATGACGATATTCTTGCTATTGGTTCCGGGGCCGGTTTTGCTTTAACCGCAGCAAGGGCTCTAATGAAGTACACAAACTTATCTGCAGAGGAGATTGCTTTAGAGTCTTTGAAACTTGCTTCTCAAGTGTGTATATATACTAATGAAAATATAAAAGTTGAAGTTTTATAAAAATTTTTTCAAAAAAATTTTTGTTGTTATAAAAAGTAAGAAAAAACGACTTATATAAAACCCGCATAAATTGAGGCTAAAAATAATATTCAAAAAAAAGTAAAAAAAAATTTGCGTTTTAAATATAATTTTGTTCATTATCAAAATAATTACAATTGAATAGCGAACAAGAGGAAAGAGCAATGAACTGTATTCATTGCAAAAACTTTCCTCATAAAATAAAACAGTAGGAGATACAACATGGCCGCTGCAAAGAAACCCGCTGCAAAGAAAGCTCCGGCAAAGAAACCGGCTGCAAAGAAAGCTCCGGCAAAGAAAAAGTAGTTAACAAAAAGTGATGTTCAATACATCACAAAATGCTTTCTCTCCTGGCCTGCAATTAAAAATAATTGCAGGCCATATTATTTTTAGAGAAATGGAGTAATACAGTATGTTTCGTAATCGTGAAAAAGAGATATTATTAAAATGCTTGAACAAAGCTATACAAAATTCTGCTCCCGGGGCTGTTGCGTATGTAGGGAAAAATAATGAAGTATTGTTTTTTGATTGTGTCGGTAAATGTGCAATATTGCCTTCTGAAGAAGAAATGAGAAAAGATACTATTTTTGACCTTGCTTCTTTAACCAAAGTGATAGCCACAACGACTTCTGTTTTGCTTCTTTATCAACAAGGGAAAATAAATTTAAGTGACCCTGTTTCTAAATATATTTCTGTCCCTAATTTTAATAAATTTTCAATAAGACACCTATTAACCCACAGTTCTGGTTTAATCGGATATGAAGAATGGTATAAAGAAATTTTCTCATTTGAAGATATATTAATCAGACTTTCAAAAACAGAATTGTTATTTGAGCCCGGGACAAAACATTTATATTCCGATTTTGGGTTTATGCTTCTTGCCCACATTGTAGAATTGGTTAGTGGAGAACATTTCGACCAATTTTGTAAAAAAAACATATTTTTGAAATTAAATATGAATACCACTTTTTTTAATGTTCCAGAGGAGTATAAAAATAGATGTGCCCCTACAGAAAAATGTGTGTGGCGAAACCAAATAATGCGTGGTGAGGTCCACGATGAACATGCATACGCAATAGGAGGAGTGGCAGGGCATGCAGGATTGTTCTCAACAGCAGAAGATTTATCCCAATTTTGTAGAGGGATAATGAATGGATATATTCTTGAACATGATGTAATTGAGGAAATGGCTACATGCAGAATAATTCCTAACTATCCATGGCAGGTATTAGGCTGGAAAACAGACCCGTTTTGGGAAAGTATTGAAGGACAACTTCCCTTCCGTTCTGCTTTAGGACACACGGGTTTTACAGGTACCTGTATGTGGTGGGATAGAAAGTCAGGGTATTATGCAATCTTATTGAGTAATTCGTGCCATCCCAGCAGGAAGACACGAGACAATCGAAAACTTAGAAAAACTTTTTATAATTCGGTTGCATTATTGATAGCCCCGGAGAAGATAAATGTTCATTGTGGAATAGATGTTTTACTTCGAGATGATTTTAAACCAATAAAAAATTCTTCCGTTACTTTATTTACAAACACTTCAGCAAGGGACATTCTTGGACACACTACATTGGATATATTTTCAACAACTGAGAATATAAAATTAAAATACATTATTTCTGCTGAGCATGGTTTGCAACTAAGTGAAGAGGCAGGTAAATCCGATAAGCAGAGACAATGGAAAGATAAACAAATTATAGATATATATGCTGAAAACACAAGTATTGATTGGCAACGAATATTAAAACAGATAGATTGGGTAGTAATAGATATACAGGATATCGGAAGTAGATACTATACCTATATTTATTCGTTATCACAATTAATGAAAATCTGCAATCAATATCATAAAAAAATGATAATATTAGACCGACCCAATCCTTTAGGAGGTGAAATCATAGAAGGTTTCTTACCCGACAAAGAATACTTAGGAGAAGTATGTTGGGGGAATGTCCCCATTCGTCATGGACTTACTATAGGTGAATCTGCATTATACTTAAAACAGACTAATGCTAAACTAAAATCTTTAGAATTATATGTAATTAAAATGGACGGATGGTTTTATGATTTACAATATCCCAATCTGGATTTACAATGGTTTTCACCTTCTCCGAATATTCCATCATTTGAATCAGCGTTATGTTATGTTGGGACATGTTTATTTGAGGGGACAAATATTAGTGAAGGACGAGGAACGCAAAATCCATTTCAAATAATTGGTGCCCCGTGGTTAAATTCCAATTTAATATTATCATCTCTTTCAGAAAATTTTAAGAAAGGTTTTGATATAAAGCCATGTTCATTCAAACCCATGGCTGTTCTTGGTAAGGCAACAAATCCCAAATATGTAAACGAATTATGCAATGGTTTATACCTTGAAGTAAAAGATTTTAATCAGGCAAGACCTTTTATGTTAACTTTAGAATTACTTCGATTAATTAAACTACATCATTCGGAACATTTTGAATTCAACAATCATTTCGAAAAACTTTCAGGCACTTCTTTTTTAAAAGCCGTGATAGAAGAAAAAAAATTAGAATATAATCTAGATAAAGAAAATAAAGTTCAGAAATATCTCGCTTCCCGACCTTATTTATACACAAAATATACAGATGAAAGGAAATCTATTGAGAATATATAAAACAAGGACAAAATTTAGATGATATTCAGTAATGCATCTAACATTCGGTCTGTTACTGTAATAATCCTTGTAGATGCTTCAAAAGCCCTTTGAAATAGCATTAAATTTGTAACCTCTTCATCCAGATTTACACCGGAGACTTCCTGCCTGCGTCGGTTAAAATCGTTTATAAACGAACGCTCCATTTCTAACACATCTGAATTGGCTCTTGCATTTATACCTATCTGGACAATCATGGATTGATAATATTCATCGGCGGTTTGAGTGCTATCTGAAAGTATGCGTTGGGATCTTAATTTAGCCATTGCTAAACTGGCGGTGTTATCTCCTGTTTCGTTGATGTTCGTACTATAACCAGAACTAATAAGGCGAGGATTGTTTATCAAATCTTGATTAACAGAAAGGGTACTTGCAGTATATCCTGTAAAGAAAGGATTCATTCCTATGGCAACAAGAACGCCTGATGTATCATTAGCAAATCGAAAAGAATATCCACTCGAAGGTGTTATTGTTAAGTACCCATCAGGGTCAATAGATGCAGTAAAAAAAGGATTAGCATTAATTTGATTGGCAATATCTGTTAATGAGGTAGAGTTCGCAGAAATGGTAACATTAAGGTTTGTTGCAATATTTCCGGAACTATCGTAAGCCAGCAATTGGAAAGAGCCATCATTAATAGAATAGGGGAGATTATTACTTGATAATGAAGCACTGGCATTAGGCACAGAAATAGTAGAACGAATTGCCCCACTGTATAATTCCAGTCCTCTACCCTGACTGTGAATACTATTTATAGAACCCGCAACGACTCTCGCTATTTCATTTAATTGTTCTTTTATACTTCTTAACTCTGTATCGCGAATATATAATAACCCCGCGAGAGAGCCATCAGATATTATGGCTTTTTCTTGATTATCCGAAAAGACAACAGAAAGAAAATCGGGACGTGTAGGGTCAATAGTAGTATCTACAACTGTGCTTAGAGTTCGATATTTCGTCCCGCCTACGATTTCAACCCCGCCCAACAGAACATCAATCTGTCCATCATCCCGTTCTCTTGAGGTAATGGAAACAATTTTAGAAAGTTGGTCAACAAGTAAGTCTCTGTCATCTCTCAAATCATTTGCAGATTTCCCTGCTATTTCCGTATCCCGTATTGTTTTATTCATTTCTACAATTCTCGTAATAAGAGAATTAATTTCCGGTATGGTATTCCGAATCTCCTCATTGGCATTACTTTCCAATAGGTAGACCTGTCTCGCAACTTCATTTAAGGATTGTGCAAGTGCTTCTCCTTCCTGAAGCAATGAAACACGGACAGGGGTCTCTTCTACATTATTAGCAAAATCCTGGAGGGCATCGAAAAATCTTGATAAATGGGCACTAAATCCCGTATCCCCCGGTTCCTGAAAAATATCCTGAATTCGCACGAAATAATTTGCAATAGTCTCGGTTCTCCCAAGGGCAGGGTTTTGTTCACGATAAATCTGGTCTAAAAATGTTTCCCGAATTCTTCGAATATCAGATATCGCAGGACCCCGACCAATAGCCCCATAAGGCCTATAATTAGGCAAACGGGTTGTTACCTCTACCCGTTGCCTCGAATAGCCTTCTTTATTCACATTAGCGATATTATGACCTGCTACATCCAGTTGAACCTGCGATACCAACATTCCTGCTCGTGCTATATCTAACGCACTAAATAATGTTCCCACAGATTTCTCCTTGTAAAAACGAATTACCAATTATTTGGTTTAGAAATAGCAATTCTTATACCAATTATCGGCAAAAAAATAAATAACTTAATTGCTAAGACTTTTTGTATCTACTGTTCTGATTGAAAAATTAAAACAGGAAAAAATTTTCCTGATAGTGGAAAAAATGACCTTATGTAAAACACAAGAATTATCTATTTGAAGAATATCATCCTGTAAATTTATTATTTATAGAATAGTTAAACAAAAGGGAATAATGATTATGAATATTCAGGATTTATTTGACCTTGTGATACAAGAGAAGGCTTCTGACCTTATTATTAGTGCAGGGGCTCCTCCTATATTAAGAGTTAATGGACAATTGTATCGAACACGAACAGATACCCTTACTCCAGAAGCAACCGAAAAGATGATTTTCAGTTTTCTTACTAAAGAACAAAAAGAACAATTTAAGCAAGAAAAAGAATTGGATTTTTCCTTAGCGGTGGGGAGAAAGCACCGCTTCCGTGTTAATGTTTATTATCAACGGCAGTGTGTAACTGCTGCCTTGCGTCCCATCCCCGAAAAAATACCTTCCTTGAGCGAATTAGGTCTTCCCGATAGTATTAAAGATTTAGCATTTGCACGGCAGGGACTTGTGTTAGTAACAGGACCTACAGGAAGTGGAAAGACGACTACACTGGCTTCTCTTATTGATATTATTAATAATCAGCGGGCATGCCATATAATCACCATAGAAGACCCTATTGAATATGTCCATAATCACAAAAAGAGCATTGTTGACCAACGCGAAATTGGCGGAGATACAATTAGTTTTGTCCGTGCCTTAAAATATGTTCTACGACAGGCTCCTGATGTAATTCTTATAGGTGAGATGAGAGACCTCGAAACTATCCAGTCAGCACTCACAGCCTCCGAGACAGGTCATCTTGTTTTTGCAACGCTACATACAAATGATGCTATTCAAACTATTGACCGCATTATTGATGTTTTTCCGGCTGGGCAACAACAGCAAATTCGATTTCAATTATCAATGGTTTTATTAGCAGTTATTTCACAGCGACTTTTACCAAGAAAAGGTGGAGAAGGTAGAGTTCTCAGTTATGAAATACTACGTGTCAATAATGCTATATCTAACCTTATTCGCGAAGGGAAAAATTACCAGATATATAGCGTGCTGGAAACCAATTTTAAAGAAGGGATGGTAACATTTGACCGATGTTTGAAAGAATTATATTTAGAGGGACTTATTTCGTATGAAGATGCTATTGCTAATATGAAAAATCCATCGGAATTAAAAGAGTCCATATCATAAAAGACTATCAAGTATCTTTGTGCAATTCATGAATTATTTCTGTAATAAGAGCTGTCCAGCCTGTTTGATGACTGGCACCAATCCCTTCACCAGTATCTCCATTGAAATACTCAAAGAAGAGATAATAATTATTCCACAGAGGATTATCTTTAAAGTATCTGGAAAAACCTAAAGAAGGAATTTCTCCACGGGAATTAGGAACAAACAAATTTCGAAGCCGTTGTCTGATTTCTTGGGCTATGTCCTTAAAAGTCATATTCCTTTTCCAACAAGGTACTGAAATTTTTAAATCTCCATATATGCTCCCCCATTTATCCATACTATCTAAAAACAGATAGTTGAGTGGGAACCAGATAGGACCAAACCAATTGGTATTTCCTCCAAACATTTTGGATTCCAACTCTCCAGGACAATATTTTATTTCAATCCGTTGCCTTGATGTGTGGATGTATATAGGTTTTTCATGATGGTATCGCGATAAAGAACGAAGACCAAAAGGAGATAAAAATTCAGATTCGTTTAATGCATAATTAATTAAAGCATTTCTTTGTTGTTCTGTAATGCAAGATAAAAATATAGAATCATTTCCTGTTTGTGAATCTTTATATCTTTTGTAAAAAGAATCCGTAAGTATTTTAGATTTAATAAGTTTCTCAACTTCTGCTGAAAGTTCAGGTAGAGCATATACAGGTAAACGGGCTACTCCAAAAAGAGGAACAAGACCTGAAAAAGAACGGATAGGATATTGAGATTTTTCTCCTTCTATGTTGAGTATCGGATAAAAAAATGAATCGCTTTCATGCCATAAGTAAGGAGGCTCATTATTCTGTAAGATTTCCGTTGCCTTAATAAAATGATGCAAAAGTCGTATGGCTATTTTTTCAAAATAGGGAAACATTAGAGATGTTGTGCAGGCTAATTCAATAAGATTCCCGATGAAAAATGGAGTCCAAAAAATACCCTGAGATTCCTCATTTTTATTTAAATTATCCGATGTTTTTTCTAAAATAGAAAAATTATCTAAACCAATTAATCCCTTGTTGAATAAAGTTTTTCCTTCTTTATCTTTGAGATTTGCCCACCATGTTAAGTTTGTATACAAACTATAAAATGATTCTATTAAAAACATAGAGTAAAGGTCTTCTCGGGGTATATCAAAGTTCATTTGTTCTATCTTTTGTATAATCTTATTTATACCCCATGCCATTACAGGAGGATTAATAGCCGAGAAATTCCATTCGGAAGAAGGTATCTGTCCTGTAGGACTTTGAAATTTCGGTGAGAGGAAAATCTGTAATTGTTTAATGGCAAAAATGGGGTCTATGCGGAACATAGGTATTAAATGAAACGGGATATCCCATGATGCAAACCACGGGTATTCCCATTTATCGGGAATAGATAAAATATCATCTGCATTTAAGTGCTTCCAGTTATTAAAACTTGAATGTGTTGTAAATTTTTGTAAATTATTGTATACATTTAACCATTCTTTTACCGAAAGTTTGTAATGAATTTTTGACCATAATAATCCTGCATAAGCCTGTCTTAACATATCCCTTTCAGGAGGATTTATTGTAGGTAATAAGATTTCTTGATAAAATTCATCGGCTTCTTGTTTTCGTTGTTCAATAAGAGCATCACAGCTTTCGCCAATAGGTTCAGGAGGTATCTCCGATATTGAAGAAAACCTCAATTGTAAAGAAACTTTAGAGTGAGGTTCGATTGGTAATGCATACCAGACACCAACACGCGTTCCTTTATTTTCTTTTGAAATATATTCCGAATTATTGTAGATAATATGTTGAGTAAAAGCATCGCGGGAAGAAGGTGAGTTAGGATTATCTTTATCCTGACAACCCACAAAGCCCGATTCATTTTCTGTAAATAACAACTGGGGTAATGTTTCTCCCTCTCCTGCACTAACTTCCAATCGATACTCACCTAAATGGGCATCTATAAATACAATATGGCTTGCTCCACCTCCATATATCTGAGGTTTGCGTTCTATTTTACCAAGTAAAGAGGACCATTGCCAGGTATTTCGAAACCAGAATTGAGGAATAATATGCAGCGGACGAGGATTGTCATCTCTATTCCATGCAGTAATACGAATTGCAATATCTTTAGGACTACCTTTTGCATATTCTACTTCTATATCAAAAAATTGCGAATTATCCAGAACCCCTGTGTCTAAAAGTTCGTATTCCGGGTCGAAACAAGACCGAGATTGATTTTCTGATAATAATTTTTCGTAAGGAAAACTTTCACAAGGATAACGATACAGAGCTTTTGCATACGCATAACTGGGTACGGCATCCAAATAATAATAGCATTCTTTAACATCTTCCGCATGATTTCCTTCAAGGGCATTTAGTCCAAAAAAACGCTCTTTTAAAAAAGGGTCAGAACCATTCCAAAAACTAAGAGCAAAACAAAGTTTTCCAGACCTATCACTCCATCCAAAAATACCATCAT
>Ga0116168_1001792_pt1 | contig 15214 bp, 11 predicted proteins | sample AD_UKC129_MetaG_FD_89795 | JGI IMG/M metagenome (GOLD analysis project Ga0116168, IMG submission 89795) | Active sludge microbial communities of municipal wastewater-treating anaerobic digesters from Canada - AD_UKC129_MetaG | ecosystem: Engineered > Bioreactor > Anaerobic > Digestate | place...
TTAAAGTCCCAGCCATCAACACTGCCGCGCAGGTCGTTGGCTATTTGCCAGATAGTACGGTATAACTCGGCTCGTTCCTGTTCTCTGGTACTGCTGTTATTGTTTGCCATAGTTTCTCCTTATTTTATGTCATTATTGTCCAAAATAATGTTAATTTGATGATTTACAAATATTTAAATTATTGGCTTTGGGGAATATGCTTAAAATTGAACAAATTAAATATTACCTCCATTTGTGAGATATCATCAAACCAATATTGTTTATAGGGTTCAGTTACACGAGAAATATCATTTGTTTTTAGAAGTAGTTTTATCTTTATATTGTATTCATTATATGAAAATACCTTGCTTCTTTTATTTTCATCCTCAAAAATTCTTTTATATCCATCAATTTTTCTATATGCATCTGTATGTTCAGGTCCTTTGGGATCAACGAAGAGAATAGTATAGTCGTTGCCTTTTTTCAGCCAAAAGATAAAATCAGGCTTAAATTTATCAATTCTATTTGTCTTGGGGTTATAGTAAGGAATGTAAACTTCATCAAGTGTTTCGTCAATCTTTGAGAAAAACCACCAATCAAATTGTTTGAAGAAATTGTTTTTTTCATTTAAGTAATTTTCTAATTCGTTGATAAAATCAACTTCGCTTCTATATTTAATAATATGTTGTATAAAATCAGCTTTCTCAGCATCTGTTAATGCAATAGGCAAATAATAATGATTGGCTATGTATTTTATTTTTATATATTCGTTCGCGGAATAATTAGTTTCTGCTTCTTTTACTATATTTGTTTCAATATCTTTAATTCTTTTTTTGTATTCATCCCTGGTTATAATTCCCTTATCAAATTGTTCATCTAATTCTTTCTCAATTTTTTCTTTACTACATGCTTTTTTTACCTTCTCAATTTTTTCTTTTAAGGAATTTAATTTATTTTCTGATATTTGAATTCTCTTAAAATGAATGATTTCTTCTTCCAACTTTTTAAATGTATCCAGCGTTTTTGCTTTGTTACTAAAATGCCTGAATATATTTTTAAGCAAATATTCGGGATTGTTTATTTTTGGCTGTTCGTTTTCGATTAAAAAATATTCCTTTTGTTTTCCATTAAAACCATCTTTGATTTTAGGAAGAATTCTTACATCACAATCAAACTTACAAACGGCCAACTTATCACCAATATAACTAAAATAATTTTTCGTTATTTCGTAATCATCTTGGTGTATGAGATATTTAACAACATCTTTTTCTTCTACAATAAGATTGTTTGAATTTCTATAAACAGGTATTAATAAAAGTTTGTCTTTTACTTCCGGATTTATTTCAAATAAATTGCCAAGTAAAATTTCCGGCTTTTCCTGTTTTAATGTTTCAATGACTTCTTTTAAGTTATCTGCTTTTGTTCCAAAAACAAATAAGGATTCCAATGGCTCACTGAACGATTTAATTTTGCTAAATAATTTTTCGTCTATCTCTCTATTGTTATACAAAAATTGAACTCTTTTTCTTCTGTTAGGTAAAGGTTCTATTCTAACGCCTCTCCCAATAGATTGCAAAACAAACTTTTTAGCATCTGTGCCTTTTCCAATATTGATAAACAAAATGATATTTGGTCTATTGCTGTCCCATCCTTCGTAGAAAGAACGAGAGCCCATCAGTATGTTTATATCTTCGTTTTGATTAATTTGTTTGAATATACTTTCATTGTCGAATCTTTCTATAATTTCATAATTGCTAAGTTTGTTTTTTATCCATTCTGTAATATCGCCAATCTTCATCAAAGCAAACGGTTTATCAGATGTAGCAAGCTTAAATATGAGTTCTTGCTTATTGGAAGGTATTTTTAATACTTCAATGTTGCCATTTTTTTCAGAATTGAAAACATATTGTAATATTTCATTGAAGCTTGTTTGGTTTATTGTTTCTAAAATATTTTTATTTAACTGTTCATTTTCAAATTCAAATTTGGCTTGTCCATCTGAAAGAACTTTTATTATTTCATTTTTGGCCAAATTAAAAATTTCGTTATTTCCTTGACCTGTTGCAATTTTTTCAATCTCTTTAAAAAATAACTCTAAATCAGAATCGTCGGTATTTACCGAGTTAACTAATGTAAGCAATAATGGTTTATGATAAAGATTACTTGAAATTTTTCGTACTTGATTGAAACATTTATTAATTGCTGCTTGAAGAATAAATACTTTTAAAGGAATTTTTTGTTTTTCTGTATCAATAACATTGTCTTTATTTTCTAATGCTTTTATACTTTCTTTTGAAATATAGATATGTTTTCCGTATCCTGACTCAATAAAACGGGCAAGGTTAAAGTTGTAAACACAGGTTGCATAGTCCCTATCATCGGTAAAAGTGGCAGAAAAGTTGAACATAAAACCGTTTCTGCTCAAAATCGAATAAATCATTTGTCTTTTGCTATCTTCTCTGTCTCCTTTGTGGGCTTCATCTAAAAGTATATACCAATTGCCGTTGTTATCGTAGTTTTTGTAATTAATAATTTTATCTTTTTGTTCATCAGAGATTAAATCACTGCGATAAAAATAAACATCTACAGAATTACTGAACTTCAAAGCAGGATTTATTTTATTAGAAGCATATTCTCTTAAGTTGATTAAGTTGATTTGTATCTTTGGCCCTGAGTGATTAAACTCTTCTACGTGTTCTTTAAATTGTTCTAACAGGTCTTCACGATAGGTTAAAAACAAAATATCCTTTTTAGGAATTTTATTATTTTGTATTAAATAGCCAAGAAGTTCAAGTAATTTCACAATTACAAGTGTTTTACCGGATCCGGTAGCCATCCAAAAGCACATCCGATTGATAAAACACTCAAAAGATATTTTATCATCATTAATTGGATAATCTTTATCGTATTCCAGTAGATATTTTAAGGTTTTGCTTTCATTCTTTTCATTCTTTATATTGTAGCTTAAATCTTGATTTAGTCCATTGTTTTGATAACGCTCGTAAAATTTGTTTTTATTTTCTTTGTATTCATCGTAATACAAATACAAAATTTTTAAAGCGTTTTCAATGGCTGTTTGCTGATAGTCAAAAAGCGATTTTTCATTTGAAAATTTTTCAAAGTCAACGCCCAGCCAATCCGCAGGCAGGTTATTTAAATTAAAGTTTTCTGCTATGTTTTGAAGGTATAGGTCCATAATGTTCTCCTTTTAATATTTCATTTAGTATTTGTTTTCATGTTAATTTTTAACTTGATTCGGCAATATGGCTAATTTCTTGTTTCATATCACTCCCACCAAATTAAAGGTTTTATTAATTTATAATCCAAATCTTTGGTATTAATTTTGGTTCCATCTTCAAACTCCACTTCATTTTCTCTTATTTTCCTAATCCAATTTCTAATTGAAAAATAAACATGTAACATCATATCAATCTATTTAATCAAATTCTGTATCTTGATCAAAAAAATTAACTAATGCTTCTTCATTAAGAAGTCCTTTCAAGAATTCAGATGCTTTTTGATTCTTTAAGAATATTTGCTCGGGTTTTGATTTAATCTTTTTTGCTATTACATTCTTAATTTTTTCTTCATCTTTATTGTTTTCTTCATATAAATTTACTAAAAGTTTTTTGGTTGTTTGGCTTCTAATAGCTTGCCCAATAATTCCATTAATATGATCATCAGAAAAACTATAACCTATTGTAATGATTAGCACACTTTCTAATGAATATTTTCTAAATTCATAAGCATAAAAGAGATAAGGATCTATGTATTGCAATTTGTAATTAGTTCCAAAAATTAGATCTGGTTCCGTAATTTGATTTACTTCATCTGAAAAACTTAGAAAACCATCTTGATTACGTTTCCAATTAATAGAACCATGCATTTTATAAAAGTAGATATTCACAGGCATATTCTCATTCTTCTCAAACCTTTGCCATTGCCATTTTCTTTGCTTATCGAAACCCGACTCTATAGTAAAACTTGATTATTATTCTTTTCTAAGCATAAATCATAATTTAAGGAGAATATTCTCAGCGGAAATTCAAGTTGTTTTTGAAATTCAAAAAAATATTGGTAATAATTTGCCTTTGAATAGTCATCAAGAGTAACCCAGTTTTTCAACTTATCCAAAATTATTTTCTTAAATTTTTTTATTTCATCAAAATTATTTCCACAAAGTTCAACAACCTTTGAATTCCAGCTTCCAATGAATGGGAAAATGGGGTGTTCCTCTTTTTTTTCTAACTCGTTCAATGTATGTACCAAACGTTCAATATTTAAGTTTTCTTCATAATTACCCCTTAACCCATCAGCATATAATATGCTACTTTTTAAAAAATAGTACAACTCTTTGTATTTTTTCCAATCATCTTCTTCTATTATCAGATGTTCAATTTCTTTTATCATATCTAAAGATGTAGGAATGCCAGCCTCTTTACTGCAACCTGCACCAATCAAAATTATTATATCATTTTCTTTAATATTGGTCATATTTACAAAAACCATGGATTTATGTTTTCTATATCAATTTCTTCGTATTTTGAAAAACATTTAATGAACTTTGATACAAGTCTTGTATAATGTATGGATATAGGGGTTGATTTTGAATTAAATCCCCGCCAATTTGCACCAGAAAGATTTAATACTTCTTGTAAAAATAATTTTTGATCCTCTAAAGTTAATTTTTTATTAGTATAATAAAACTCAATATGCGTAGGTCCTGATATTCTCTTATTGATTAGTGGATTATGGTATTGCAACCCTTCAAACCATATTAAAAATTCATTTTCACTTAACTGCAAGAATGTGCTCTCATAAGGTACAAGACTATTAACAAATAGATTAAATCCAAAATATATGTTATTATCATTGATTTTAAGAAGCACAAATCGTTTGTTGTTACTATGCAATTTTGATAATGTTTCTTTAATTTTATCTAATTCATATTTTTTTATTTTAAATGGACAATGAATTACAAAATTATCATAATCATTTATATGATTATTAATGATTTCCGAAATAAATTCCGATAATTTTTTTAAGTATGATTGTTGTTCAGAGTACTTACCAACTGATTTAATTTCCTTAAACAAACCAGAAGAATCTGTTAGTACAGAATACGCAAAATATTTAGTTATTTTGAATTGATTGTTATTTGTTTGACTTAGTTCATGTGATTGTCCAATACCTATAATTAAAGTTCTATTTTTTTCTGGTTTTACTAACCATGGTATTCCACCAAGTTTAGAAAAAATCTGAAGTCCAATATTCGATACGCTCCACTTTAATGATTCTTTATTTTTCAATAATTCTAAAGATACAAATTGAACTGCCATTTTGTGGTTTTTTAAAATCTCATATTTAATTTTATAATATAATTCATTCTCATTCTTAGATAAAATTATAATAGGTATAAGATTTTCATTAGTTTTATTTTCAATCTCGATTTTAATCGACTTAGTAAAATCATTATCCTTCACTTCAATACCTTTAATTTTTATACTAGGAATTTTAAAAAAACTAACAATACCATCAAAAGTATTAAACATCTCTCCCCTTAATGCTTTTGCTAAATCAGAAGCCAGCAGTTTATGTTCATTTCTAAAAAAGAACAATAACGTTATTGGTTTTTCTAATGATTTATATGGTCCATAATTTTTGATACCCATGAATTGCGAATTGCTCTCATTAGAATTTCCTACAATATATGTTTTAGTTTTAAGAGTAGCTGCAGTTACACTTATTAATTTTCCCTCTAATTCAAAATTATTATCTTCAAATTGTAAAGGGAAAATTTTTGAATATAATTTAGTTTTAAATTCTTCTATTTTATTGTATTTATCAATGTAGAAATTTGAATTGCTTTTGAAATCCTTATCTAAACTTAAGCTTAACTGTTGAATTTTTCTATTAAATTCATAATTACTTTCTTTTATAAATTTAAAGTCAATAAGAAATCCAAATCTTTTCTCTGATTTGAGATAATAAGGCGACAAAAGCAAACATTCTTTACCTTCAGGATGTTTATTCAATATAAGAAAGATTTCTTTCCTAAATTTATTATTTGGTATTATGTATTCATCAGATGATAATTTTTTTTGTACTTGAGTCTTTAAACAATAATATAAGTAGTGTTCTGTGACTTTAATATTATATTCAGGCTTGCAAACAAATTTTTCAAAATCATCTCTTTGTATAAAGGATATCCAATATTTTGTTCTTTCTTCAAGAATATCAATTTTTATAGGTAGTGTATTAGAATAAGTATTACTACCAATATCTTCTTTCTTTTCTCCTTTATTTTCTTTTCTATAAATAATAAATTCGAAATCTTGTTTAGTTAAAGAAATAAAGTTTAGTAATATTTTATAATTTTCAATTTTCATACTACTCCCACCAAATTAAAGGTTTTATTAATTTATAATCCAAATCTTTTGTATTTACTACAGTTCCATCTTCAAACTCTACTTCATCCGGCTTTATCTTTTTAATCCATTTGCCTGTTAGGTTAGAAAGCGTTTCGGCAATGTCTATGTTAGCGTAAAGTTTACTCAAATCTACTTTTACTTTATTATTTTCATAGTCAATCTCTAATGCTTTCAGCATCTTCTCGTCTTTTAAAAATGCATATTGTTCATAAACTGATTTGTTGCCTGCAATATACATATCGTGATTTTCGTAAACTGTATTGGCAAGTGTTTCTTCGTATTGTTCAAGTTCGTAGTATTTGAAAAAGCCGCCACCTTGATAAATCCCCTCTTGCAGAGGGGTGTCAGACGAAGTCTGACGGGGAGTTTTCAACTCTTTGCTTATTCCTGATTTATCATAAGCCAAAACCTTTTTCATTCTTGGCAAAACTACCGTGTAAAAATGCTCTCCCATTTCTACGCCAATCCATTTTCTGCCGAGTTTATGGGCTACTGCGATTGTAGTGCCAGAGCCGAGGAAGAAATCAATAACTATATTATTTTCTTTTGTTGTTAATTCTACTACTCTTTTTAATAGATTTTCAGAATTTTCAGTTGAAAAATTTTGTTTATCAGAGTATGATGGTATATCCTTCCAATTATCTGTTATTTTTGATTCATCAGATGTTAGATATTCCACTTTCCAATTATCACTATTACAGTTTAAACATTTATCAAGTGTTTTAATTCCATAAACCTTTGATTTGTTTGTTATATCATAATATTTGAACTTATCTTTTGCCTTTAAAATATAATCAATAAATTTTTCTTTTCGTTCTTCATCATCAAAGTAGTAAATTGCATCACATTCTTTACATTTCAATCTCAAATAGTTTTCATTCAATAGTTTATCAACTTTTTCTTGTATGAGTGAAAAATGCTGGTTGTCTGGGGGAATTAATTTTTTTCCAAAAAAATATCTTTCTGGTGGATTTCTTTTTTCTTGTTTTAAAAATCCTGTCCATTTGATATTTGTTAGTGATCTTGATTTGTAAATATCATTTTTATAGAAGAACTCTGATTTTGAATAGAGAAATAAATTTTCACTTTCGTTTTCAAGTTTATCAGGCGTTCCAATAGATTGTCTTTTTCTATTAAGAATTATCTCATTCCTAAAATTCTCTTTCCCAAAAATCTCATCCATCAAACATCTAACAATCCAGTTTCCATTGTAATCGCAACGAACAAAGATGCTTCCTTTTTCATTCAGCCATTCTTTTGCAATTCTTAATCTGTTTTCAAGCAATGTTGCCCAGTTGGCATCTTTGTAATTTGTGCGATACATAAATTGGTCCGATGAATCTAAATTAAACGGCGGGTCAATATAAATTGTCTGCACTTTTTCTTTGAATTTAGGCAGGATAGTATTTAATGCTTGATAATTCTCACTTTTTATCAGCCAGCCGTCTAATTGATTATCTAAATCATCAAATAAACTCAATATCTCAGGTTCTAAGTCTTTAAAATATTTTGTATCAATCGGCAAATGCTCATACTTTTTTGATAAATACTTGCCGTTTAAATCATTTTCAAAGACATCACTTGTTTTAAACTTTTCATCTACAATCCCAAGTTCTTGCCATTCTTTTATTTGTTCGTTTATGTTTGTATGATTTAAGATTTTTTCTAGTAAATTCCCCTCTTGTAGAGGGGTGTCTGCGTTAGCAGACGGGGTGTTAGTTAATTCACTTTTTAAATATGCCATTACTCCTTCCAGATTTTTCTTTACATCTAAATCGGAAATATGTATAACTCTCAATCCAAGAGATTTTAGATACTCATCTCTTACTTTATCATATTCAATTTTATCGTTATGACTTGCTCCATCAATCTCAATAACAACTCCTAAATTTTTACAATATAAATCAACAATATAATTTCCGATAATTTTCTGTCTGTCAAAGTCCAAACCTAAAAGCTGTTTATTTTTTAGTTGTTGCCAAAGCAATACTTCAGATAAATTTCCTGCTTTCCGCAACTCTTTTGCTCTTTCTTTAAGTTCAGGATTAAACGGCAAATCATACCATTCAACTACCCCGTCAGGCTTCGCCTGCCACCCCTTCATAGAAGGGGAATTTTTGTAAATTCTATCCAGCGTAATGACATAATTTGAGTTTTTGACAAACTTTGGTTTGTTCCAGATTTTTACCAGTTCATCTTCAAATTGACTTATGAAATCTATTATTTTAAATGCTATATCTTTAAGAATTTGCAATTCGTTAACTCTATCGGCTGTCCATTCCTTGGCACCTTCCCAGAAGTATTGATAACTCCACAGTTTAAATTGTTCTTGCAAAAATGCTTTTGCATTTTTGTTGATAAAAAAATCTACTTCGCTCTGTTTTTCGAATATTCGAAATGCTCTTTCTAATCGTTCTTCGTCAATTTTTATATTTTTTTTCTTCAGTTCTTCCAAAATATCTTTAGTTTTTGTTACTCTCCCTTTTTCGGAATAATAAACATTGAAAACTATTATTTGGTCTTCTTTTATTTGGTTCAATTCATAAATCAAACTTCTTTTTTCATTGGCTTTTTTATTTTCTATTGTTGATGCATCAAAATAAAATCTGTAATTATCAAACTCCACAGGCATGCTCTTAAATATTCTATCTGTCTTTACATAGTAAAGCATCTGTGTTTTCCAAAAGAGAATGACATCCTTTTCATCGGTATAAACCTTTTCGTAGACATTATTATGAAAAGGTGTAGAATTGAAGTAAATAGAGCCACTTTCGGTAAAGTATCTATTAAAAAAATTATATAATTTATCAAAAAGCTCTTCTCTGAAAGATGGATATTTTTCTAAAGCTTTTTCGATATCATCTTTAAGAAATTTTTCAATTTTTTGATAATAATTTGATTTGATTTTCATTAGATTTACAAAACCACCTTGGCCTTCTATTTTGGCTCCAATGAAAACATCTTGTAATGCTTTGTAGAATTTTTGTTCTTTGGTCATAACGGTTTCGCCTGTTGTTTCATTTATTAAGTTCAGGAGCTATTATAAGGTAATAATAAACAGATGTGTAGGATTTTGTCAAAGTAGATGAGGGAAATCGAGGATAGGGGTTATCAAGAACGCCGAAATAAGATTCAATTCAAAAGAACCTTTTCGTGCTTATAGTATCCCCTTTGAAGGTAAGGGTTAGACTGAATACAGATGAAAAAGGGAGTTGTTTAAGCAAAGATGGGCTGGCTCTTTTGAAAATTTTTTCGTAAAGAAGATGGTCGGGGCGACTGGATTTGAACCAGCGACCCCTTGACCCCCAGTCAAGTGCGCTAAACCGGACTGCGCCACGCCCCGACCTGAATCTTGTTTATTCCTCTATTAGCGATTTTGCTAATATACGAATCTGATTCAATTCTAATCGAATTTGACGAAGTAAATTTTGAATGGCTATACGGTCTAATGTAGTATCTCCGAGCCGTTCGATTTTCGTCAATTCGTTATCAATTCCCTGCAATCGCATTTTTTTATGCCGAAGCAGATAATTTACTTCCCGCAGGGTTTTTATATCTTCATCTGTATAAAACCGCCAGTTAGTTTTCGGGTGCCTTTTCGGCTTTAGTTTCTTAATCTGTTTTTCCCACTGGCGTATTTTGTATATCGGAACACCCGTGAGTTCCGATACTTCTTTTATGGTATAAACCTTATCTGTTTTGTTAAACATTATCATATTTTATCATAGATTATGGCATAAATCAAATACGACCTATAAATAATGGAAGGTAGTAATAAACTTACTTTTCCATTTCGAGAAAGTTTATTGTATATGTGTATTTGGAGGCGTTTTTTTGTTAATAATATCTGACTTGACAAGTGGCGTCCGCATTTGTTATTATCACTCACTATAAGTGAGTGCTAACAAAATATGCACTGCTTGCGTTATAAATTATGAGGATGGATATATCCTCCTCAATGAAATTTATAAGTTTGTCAAGTAACTTAATTTTAACCTTAACCTTAACCTTAACCTTCAACAACAAATGGAGGATGGTGCATTATGGCTACAAAGGTTCGTCCATTAGCAGACCGTATTCTTGTAAAACGAATTGAACCCGAAGAGACCGTGCGTGGTGGTATTATTATCCCCGACACGGCGAAGGAAAAGCCTCAGGAAGCGCGTGTCATCGCAGTGGGTCCAGGCAGGCTGGACGATAATGGTAAACGGGTCCCCATGGAATTGAAAAAGGGTGACCGTATCCTCATGGGCAAGTATTCCGGTACGGAAGTGAAGATTGACGGTGAAGAGCATGTCATTCTTCGCGAGGAAGATGTTCTTGCAGTAATTGAAGAATAACCTTAAAAGAAGGAGGGATGAATTATGCCAGCAAAACAATTAGAATTTGGTGAAGAAGCTCGACGGAGAGTTCTGGCGGGCGTTGTAAAACTGAGTAAAGCCGTAAAAGCCACTTTGGGACCCAAAGGACGCAATGTTGTCCTTGAAAAGAAATGGGGTGCCCCAACCGTAACGAAAGACGGTGTAAGTGTGGCTAAAGAAATTGAATTAGAAGATAAATATGAAAACATGGGTGCCCAGATGGTTAAAGAAGTGGCATCCAAAACTTCCGATATCGCTGGTGATGGAACGACCACAGCAACCATTTTAGCGGAAGCCATTTTCCGTGAAGGTATGCGGAATGTTGCCGCAGGTTCCAATCCGATGGCACTTAAACGCGGTATTGAGAAAGCCGTAGACGCTGTTGTTGACCGTCTAGCTAAAATGAGCAAACAGGTCAAGAATGACCGTGATGTTTTAAGAAATGTTGCCACGATTTCCGCTAATGGGGATACCGAGATTGGGAATATCATTGCCGAAGCTATGGAAAAAGTCGGCAATGATGGCACCATCACGGTTGAAGAGGCCAAAGGTATCGAAACCACCCTTGAAATCGTGGAAGGAATGCAGTTTGATAAAGGGTACTTGTCTCCATATTTCGTAACCAATACGGAAACAATGGAATGTGTCCTTGAAAATTGCTACATTCTTATCCACGAAAAGAAAATCTCCAGTTTGAAAGATTTGTTGCCTCTGTTGGAGCAAATCGCTAAGAGTGGAAAACCTTTATTAATCATTGCGGAAGATGTTGAAGGTGAAGCCTTAGCCACTCTGGTCGTGAACAAAATTCGCGGCACAATACAATGCTGTGCGGTGAAAGCACCGGGCTTTGGCGACCGTCGTAAAGCCATGTTGGAAGACATCGCTATCCTGACAGGCGGTTTGGCTATTACCGAAGATTTAGGTCGCTCTCTGGAAAACATTGCATTGAGTGACTTAGGTTGTGCCAAACGCGTTGTGATTGATAAAGACACAACAACCATCGTTGAAGGTGCCGGCAAGAATTCTGACATTATGGGGCGTATCAATTTAATTCGCCGTCAGATTGAAGAAACCACCTCCGATTATGATCGTGAGAAATTGCAGGAACGGTTGGCAAAATTGGCGGGTGGTGTTGCTGTGATTAATGTTGGTGCAGCAACAGAAATTGAAATGAAAGAAAAGAAAGCCCGCGTTGAAGACGCCCTTCATGCAACCCGTGCAGCGGTTGAAGAAGGTATCGTTCCCGGTGGTGGTGTTGCCTTACTTCGTTGTCAAGAAGCCATTGATGAATTGAAATTAGAAGGTGATGAACTTATCGGTGCTCAGATTGTAAAACGCGCACTGGAAGAACCCCTTCGTCAGTTGGCCGCAAATGCCGGCGATGAAGGTGCCACTGTGGTACAAAATGTCAAGGCTAAGAAGGGAACTATTGGGTACAATGCAGAAACCGGTGAATATGAAGATTTATTAAAAGCCGGTATCATTGACCCCACCAAGGTAACCCACTGTGCCTTACAAAATGCTTCCAGTATCGCCAGTTTGTTACTGACCACTGAAGTTTTGGTCGCTGAGATACCGGAACCTGAAAAGAAGACACCCGGACCTGGTGCCGGCGGTATGGAAGATATGTATTAAAAAATCAGAAACCCAATTCCTGATATATAAATTCGAGGGCAGGAATCCTAAAAAGGTTTCTGCCCTCATTATTTTTATGTATAAATATTAGACATGTTAGATAGATTGAAAGATTAGACAAATTTGACTTGTTTAATTAAACCCATAACCTTAATACATAAGAAACTTTTTTTCTCAAGGGGAATAGTAATTCCACACAGATTTAAGCCTTCGGTATAAAGGCTGCTTCCACAAACGAGCTCTTTTAGGATTAGGATTTTTCTCCTCATTCTGATAAATATGCAGTTGATTTCCGGCAAGAACAATAATTTCTTCGCGCCAGTCTCCTGCTACATCCGCAACATACAATCGGTCTGCTTTCTCGGTGAAACGATGGAGAAAATTGCCTGTTATCGGGTCAATCACTGCCACATCGCCTGCTTCATGCCGTTCTTTAGCGCAGATATATTGTCTGTCTGTTCCATCCCAGTAAATCGAATTTATAACCTCAATACCCTTGTTTGTCCAGTCCGAAGGAGCAACATTCCGCATTTCATAATCCGCAATTATTTTTCCATTTGCATCAAATACCCAGGGTTTTTGGTCTGTGTCATATCTGCTCCGACACCAAATTTCCAACCCGGGCAAGTTTAATTCAAACTCTCCAACGGCTGCATTTTGGGGTTCCTGCCGTTGGTTATCCGAAGTCCATATCATACCCTTCATGCCGAAAAGAAACACCCGATTTGCCCCTTCTTCAAGTGTAACCACTTCCAGACCGGGGATATCGGGTCGTATGTCGGCAATAAATACACTATCCAGATGTCCCTGCAAATCCGGCAATCGAAAAATCTCTTTTCCATCCGGGGCAATAATACAACCGCTAATAATTTCATCGCGATTATCACCATCCAAATCCGCTACACGAAGACCATTATGAGCACATGCAAGAAAATTATCTGTTGACCATAATGGTTCTTGTTTACCCTCTTTTAATTTTTCCAGGGAGTAAGCAGAAACAAATCGCCCCATACGATAACCCTCTTTATTTGTGGCTTGCAATACAATGTCCGTATCTCCCTTTCCTTCTAAATTAACAATGGCTAAATGCTCCTAACGCTCTGCTCCTTCGGGAACACTGATAGAACGAGACCATTTTTCTTTTCCTGTTTTTCCTTCTACTATATGCAATACACTATCATTGGTAAGGAATAAAACCTCTGTTTTACCATCTCCATCAATATCGCCTGCCTGTACACCCGGTCCATGATGTCCGGGTAATCCGTAAGTTTCCGCAGAACCTCCGACACGAATATCTACATTCAAAATCCATAGTTTTTCTCCATCCCACCGATAGCCTGCTAAATATCCGGGACGCGTTACAAGATAGTCCATCCTTTTATCACCATCCAAATCCGCTACAATCAAACTTCCAGCACTGTCCTCTGGTGCAGGAATATCTAAATGAATTATAAACGGATTTTGTGGATATGGCGGAATGTTATTTAGCGAGGGGCATTCCATAGGACATAAAACAGAAAAGCAAGTGAGCGTAAAAACAAAGAAAGGAATTTTTAAGTAAAACATAAAATGGGTCCTCCACCTCTATAAATTAAAATCAATATACTCTATTTATAAATCAAAATTAAATAAAATCATGTAAATTTTAAATTACATGTTTATTTAATAATGATAATTAGACATACATAATTCTAATTAAGTTTTTTGTAAGAATATAAATTGTTTTACCTTTTCCCTTATAAATTTCCACAAGTTCTTATTTGAGAATTTTAAAGATAAACAAAAACATATTTTTTTCATGGTAACAGGAAATTTTTAATCAATATTATTGTAGCATTTGAATTTTTTATATTTACATTTCACATTATAATTTTATCACTTTATAAAATATAGATTTAGTTAGGCGAAAAAAATGACATTCAGATATGGCTCTATTATTGTTTTTATGCTTTTTGATTTTGGTAATTCTGTATGTTATAATATTACACAAAACCGAGCGGAGGTTCTTAAAATCCTCTTAACATTTTAACTGCTTTTATAAGCAAAGGAGTATGGTTATATGCGTAAAAAAGGTTTTACATTAATTGAATTATTAGTTGTCATAGCTATCATCGGTATACTTGCGGCAATTTTATTACCCGCACTGGCACGGGCTCGTGAAGCAGCTCGTCGTTCCAGTTGTGCCAATAATCTTAAGCAATGGGGTTTGGTCTTCAAGATGTATGCTAATGAAGCCAAAGGTGAAAGATTTCCACCCTTGCAGACCTATAACCCTATAACGAACGGTGATGCTCTTGCCGCAGGTCCGTAGGTAAGCACACTTTATCCGGAATATTTAACAGACCCATATATTATTATTTGTCCTTCGGATGCGCAAGCAGCAGATACGAAGAAAAAAATAGAGAATAATAATGGTGATTTGGTTCGTATCAGTGATGAGATTGATGCCAGTTATGCGTATTTTGGTTGGGTATTTGATAGGCTAAAGCCATCAGCACCTGCCAGTTCATTCACAATCGTCGGAATTCTTGCAACATTAAGTGGTGGCAGTTTTGATACCAGCACCCCGGCACCAATTCAGTTGGGCGCTGCATTAGATGGTTTGTATCAAGCAAACACAGGATTAGTATCTGCCTATATCAGTGGTTCCGACCCGACGGCTCTAATGAAAGTAATGGACCAGGATGCCCCGATGCCAGCTGCATGGGCAGGTTATGGTAATGGTGGCGGAAATACCATTTATCGGTTGCGTGAAGGTATTGAACGCTTCTTGATTACTGATATTAACAACCCTGCCGCAAGTAATAA
>Ga0116168_1001794_pt1 | contig 15200 bp, 1 predicted proteins | sample AD_UKC129_MetaG_FD_89795 | JGI IMG/M metagenome (GOLD analysis project Ga0116168, IMG submission 89795) | Active sludge microbial communities of municipal wastewater-treating anaerobic digesters from Canada - AD_UKC129_MetaG | ecosystem: Engineered > Bioreactor > Anaerobic > Digestate | place...
GTTGCAGGCGCTTCAGTACCCGGCTGAATTGGCCAGACAGGCCATGCAACCCTATTATATTCCTTCCGCACCTTCCCCGGCCGCCGCCCTGGCTATGGGTCCGGAATATACAGCCCAAGCCATCAAAAGAACTCAGGTCCCGCTGGATTTCACTGCCGGGACCACAGGGGCTTCTGGGATATCACCAGAGTCGCCACGATATACAGCCGGGGTAAAAAAAGCAAGTGACCTTTGGAAAGAAGACGTCAAAAAAGCAATCGCATTAAGTAATGTTGATGCGCTTGGGACACTGGAAAATGCCCTGTTGCAACAGCAACTGCAGAGCATGAATCAGCAATACGCAATAGAACTGGAAAACCAGAAACGACAGGCCGAGTGGATGGACATGCTTACCAAACTCGGTATCTCGGCGGCAGAAAGACAGGATGCTATCACTTCTCAATCATACCTGAAGCAACTTGACCTGGCCAATATGCAACAGGCGCATAAAATGGAAATGGCTGAAATCGCCGCCAGAGAAGCGGCACAGAGACGGCTTGCGGATTTGTCGTATAAACATAATGAAGCACTAAAGTTTGGCATTAAACTGCAAAATGAAGACGGCAGTATAGGATATTTCAATCCTGACCAGGGATATGTGTCATGGATAAACCCGGCTACAGGAGAATACTCATACACTGAATTGGCTATGCCGATCTCTAAAATATCAGAGAAATCCGCCGAAGGCAGGCCTGTGGACGGTTTGTTCACAATCGACTCTCACGGGAATGGATACCTTGTTGATCCTAAGACCCTGGAAATGAAAACAGTCACCCCAGGTGATATTTATCCGGAAACGGTAGGGTTCAGCGAGGAATCCCAAATGCTTTCTCAACTGCTTATGACAAGCATTCCGGAAGCGGTTAAGTATTTCAAAAACATGTTCATGAGCAGGAAGGATTTTGGAAATGTTGTTGCCCAAGACATGAAAGTAGCCATATCTAAAAACCTTCGTGGAAGAAGCGATATAATGGCGATTCTTTCAGAGATCCAGAAGTATAATTCATTGTCGGCTCTGAAAGATGAAGACAGAAAAGTTTTGCAATTGCTTTACTCAATCGTTGATTCGATCAGACGTGATTATGACAACAGAATGAAATACTACACCAGTTTGGTTACACCACAACCGGCGCAAAATCCTCAGGCAATACAGCCAAGATTTGCCGGTAATGTGTTTGATAAAGGTCAGCCTGCTGAACAGACAGTTGAATCGCAAGTCAATCAGCAAATATCAGGTGCTCGTAGTGTTCAACCCGTACTGGATGTTACTGCGCCACCTGGGTATGAAGGCCCTGTCCAGAACGCAGTCTCTGTCATAACAGAGTTGATGAGAAAATCAGAAGAAGAACGAAGGAAAGGTGCGTTGATGCCGTATTCCGGCCCAACGCCTTACGGCTTGTAATGGAGACGTGAAGAATGCCCTGGATGACAGAACCAAAAAGGGATCCGATACTTAAAGAGAAATCAATCATCGATCCGTTTAAGCCGCAGGATAATCAGCAGGATGAAGATTACCTTGGTAATGCGGCTTCTTTCCTTGCGCTTGATCGGGTTACAAATTACCTGTCCGGCCTCAGAGATGACGAACAAATAAAAGACAAAAACGGAAATATAGTCGTCAGAAAAAGACACCTTTTCCCAATGTCTGAAGGCGACGAAGAATTTATATCAGTACCGCCGGATGTTATCGACAGAATCGCCAATGAGGTTGCACAGCGTGGTGTCCTCCCTGATTTGGATTCGGTCGATACAGTAGAACTGGAAAAAAGAGCCGCAGAATACCTGAAGCAACAGGCTGTTCCACTTCAGCATTCAGATCGCATTGTTCTGCGTGACAACAGCGAAATTGAAGTAAAGGAATTGCTGGAAGAAGAAAAGGGCGATGAAACAGATTCGCCATTCTACGAGCCAACCGCATTTGACAGGATGGCGGGCCTTGGCGCATCGGCTTTGTCCGCCGTTGGCGACGTTATTCAACCAGTAGTAAACGCATACGGAACAGTAAGAGACGTTTTGTGGGAACCGGCTTTTTCTGAATACACAAAGGCCGCTATAGCCCGCATGGCGGCAGAAAGAGCGGCTAACGTTCAGGCGGAAGAAGCGGCGAGCCCCGGCGGCCCACTAAGCGATATTTTACGGTCCGCTTTTTTGCGGGTTGAAAATAACATTCTGTCACTCGCAAAACTTATTGCGCCGTCGTATGCCGTAGACCCGCTTATTGATGCGAATATAAAGGCGGCCGAATATATATGGAATGACGGAAAAGTAAAACTGACGCTCGCCGAACAAATCAAAAATAAAAACCATAACTGGTTTCGTTCTGCCGTTGACTCATTGTCAGATATTGCTTTTTCTGTTTTCCTGATGGGTGCCGCAACAGGCGCCGGGGTCGCACATAGATCAATCTCCGGAACCGCAAAAGCCGCAACGTCTGCCGCTACGACAGCGACCGGAAAAAGTGCGATAAAAAGAGCCATCGGGAATGGCATTAAAATGCTACTTGAGCCAAGCGAAAAGACAAGCGATGCGCTCAAGTTCTTTACGTTCATGTATCCACAGGCGGCTACGGTCTATAACACTCAATACCTGATGTACAAAGATTACGGCTTGTCAGATGAACAGGCAAGCACCGCCGCCGCCCATCAGACTGTAACGGAAATGGTAATCCCGTTAATTTTCTCCGCCTTCGCCCCAGGTATTGAGCCGGCCATAAAATCATCCATCCTGAATAAAGGCATAAACGCTTACCTGAAAGCCGGCGCAAAAGAAGCCGTTTCGATAATGGAAAAGGATATCAGGCGGGCTATATCCAGAGTCGGAACAGGCGCTTTTGCCGCAAAAATGTTTTCTACAATTGCCGAAGAAATTCCTGAAGAAATGCTGACAACACTGTTTCAGCAGTATCAGGAATCCTTAGATATCAAGGGTAAATATCCATCCAAGAAAGAACTGAAAGAAGGGGCGATCGACACATTTCTTGCCACCTTGCTCACCGCCGGCATTGCCGGATCAGTACCAGCAGGAATAGAAAGCCTTGAAGCAAGACAGAAGATAATGGCAGATTTCGCTGAGAGGATCTCCCAAAATATCGTTGTAAATGCCGATTTCATGAGCCGGCTTGGCGATGTCCTTCAGGGCAGGCCCGGTCAAACTATGAGCGGGACATTGGCACAGTTAATGCCGGTCGGGGCTGAGCCACCAGCGCCTGAAACAACATCAAATGTCTACGAATACACGATCGGCACAGAACAAAGCCCGTACAGATATATCATCAGCGCAAAGTCCGAAGAATTTGCTGACAGCGAAGGGCGAAACAACATCAGAAAAATGGTGTTGTCCGCATACAACAATCTCTCCAGGAAAGCCCGCCAAGGCAACGACGCCGCCGAACAAATCGCCAATAAAATGAAGCCCCTGATTGATGAAGGAAAGTTCGCAGACGCCTATGAACTTATCAAAGGTAATGTAAATGTTGAGGGAAGATTCACTGATATACCAGGAGAAGATACCAGCGTTGCCACAATATACAAGAAAAAGGGCGGCATCCAGACATATACATCGGCCCTGCACGAAACCGTGCATTTGGCCATGAAAAAGTTTATGACCGATCAGGAAATTGATGTCCTCAGAGAGGCTACCGGTCAGACAGATAAAAATGTCCCGCTTGATGAAGACGCTGTAATCAACGGCTTTTTTGATTACCTGATGACTGAAGCCGGGGTCCAAAAATTCGGAAACAAAGCAGATAAGATATACAGGTCCCTGAGCAAGAAAATAGGTTCGGTTCTTTCGTCTCAGTTTAAAAATGAGTTAAGCGCCTATGAAAGCATTAATAGGGGTGAAGTATTTACAAGGCCAGCCAAGAGCATTGAAGGACAAAAAAATACAGATGTCCTGAAGATGCTTGAGTTTTTCGATGACGATCAGAAATTGCAGGAACATCTTGCCGGTATATTTAAGGAAAGAGTAAAACAGGCAATTCTTGAAAAAGGCATTGCCGGTCAGCCGGTAAATGAACAGGTTCTCGACAGTTTTGTCAGAAAGGTTGCCGACCCAGTAATCGTCGCATTCAAGGCACTTGAAACTCCTGAAAATCGTGCCGCATTCGCAAATATTATATTGAATCCGCCAAAACTCCCTGATGTAAAACAGTTTACCCCAAAGCGATTCGTCGACGAGTCTATAGATACGTTTGTCAACTCTTTGTCACAAGAAAACGAAACAACAGGATGGGGGGAAACTGTTCGTCCGGCTTACAGCGAAATTCCCGAAGACGCTTATTTTGATGAAGAAAACGAAAGACTGATCAAAAGAATAAAGAGACTTGCCAAAGAGAAAAATTATCGCCAGAATATTGAAAAAGCAGTAGAACGTGCAAGGATTGCACTAGAAGAATTTACCGGTGAGGAAATACCTGCTTCTGACCTGCAAAAAATAAAAAGTTTGGAAAACAGGATTTATAACAGAAAACAAAAGATTGAGCCGGACCAGAAGTATAGGAAAAACATTCGTGAGGAGGTAGTTGCAGGGGTCCGTGAAGAATTCAGAGAACAACTTAAGTCTATTGCAAATGCTTTAGAAGAATTCGGCCGCCCAGTAGAGAAAAATACCGACAGGGTTGAATACATTCGTGAAATACTTGATTATCACAAGAAAGCAAAATCGAAAAGTGCACATAAAGTTATTTCGCTGGCTTCGAAGGGAGCAGATTATTATCTCAGTGATGACGACATAATTCAGGCCCTCCTTGACATCAGATTTCAGCGTGGGACTGTATTCAGAGATTACAAACTGAGTGATTTCGAAAGGAAAACGTTCATTGACGATATTGTCAAAGCAAAAGAGTCCGAATACAGTTCTGAATCGGTTGACTTCGTGTACAGACTTATAAAGAATAAAAAACAGGAATACATCAGTAACAAAATGCTTAAAAACGCCGCAAAAGAGGTTGCGGACATTGTTTCAAAACACATAACGCCAAAACAGTGGAAAGAATGGTATTTTATTGTAAAAGCGCACCTTGATAAACTGGAAAGCGATCGAGTCCCTCCGATAGTCAAAAAAATCAATACAGAAATCGCAAAGATTGCGATCAGAAATGACTGGCCAATCGTAGATCTTAATCGTAATGGATTGACCGCAGTAAAACTTCCCAGCGGGTGGTATGTATTTAGGTCCATTCCTGGCGCAAAAAGTGACCCAAAACTGCAGAAGGAGGCCGTTAAGTTCATTGGGCTGAGCGCCGACGTTCTAAAAGCAATGAGCGAAGGCGATAATGAGACTGTGTGGGAGAAGGCTGAAAATAATAGGCCTGAACCAGAACCAGAAACACCAGAACCAGAAACACCAGAACCAGAAACACCAGGAGGTGGGGGAGGTGATACCATAAATCAGGGTGGCGATCGTACTAACAAAGGCAATAGCCCCGGAAAGAAAAGAAAGAAAAAGAAACCTGCAGATACAGTAAGGTCAATTGTCATAGATCCCCCAATAAAGGACGCAATGGACGTATGCGATGAGGTTATTTATGTCCTTGAATCAAAAGAAGGAGAGTCCAGAAGAAACGTAAGCGGCGAACTCATTGAAAAGCTGGACAATGTATTGAGTGATGCGTCAAAGCATGTCGCAGGGCTTGTCAGAAAATATCTCAATGTCGCATATATAGATGAAGATTTATACGAAAGGATCCCTGTCGGCATTACTGCGCTGTTCTCTATCGGGGCAAATAAGTTCAATAGCGATTCTGTAGATGAAGTACTTTCTCAGAAGTACATGACTATCATGGCAATACTTGACAGTCATGTGGAAGACAAAAATTTAAAAGATCAGATTTCTCTTCTTATATCAAAGATGTTCAGCCTGCTTAAAAGATCATCCTTTAGAAGCAGATTGTTTGATTCAGTCATACTTTCTTTGCGTGATATCGGTCGCAATGTCGCTATGCTTGCCGCATATCACGACTTGGCTGATGGATTCGACCCGGATTTCTCCATCGACATTGATGACCCCAACTCCATCCTGAATCGAATTGAATATATGGCTACATACTCCATCAGTGACATGTGGCCGGAATATCGCCTTACAAGAGAAGGTGTCCTGTCCAGAATTAAAAATGAAGTCCCCGTATTCAGTCTTGCGTCTGTTACCTTTGATCTGCCAAGCACTGAATACAATGAACAGGTAAAAGAATATGTCAGAAAAGTAAAAGAACTGTATGAAAAGTACGACTACGAAAACACATATTCCGGAATTCTGTCTAGCGGCATCTTTGCAAAAGTAAACGAAGATATTATCCGTATTCTGTTTAACAGTGACAGAACAAAAGAATTGGCGCAAAAAGCGGTTGACTTTGTCCTTGAAGATGCAGGGATCTATATATCAGACGAACTGAAATCAATTCTGTTTGAGGAAAAAGACGACCTAGAACTCGTTCCAAGAAAAGTAGATCCTATAGGAGAAATAGAAGAAAAAATAATCAGGCTTGATCAGAAAGTAAGTGCACTCTCCAGATACATCGACGACATCCCAACTGCAGACGTCAACATCAGAAAAAAATTACTCAATCTTACGCTGAAACGTGACGCCCTGCATGTCTTGCGAATGACCCTTCAACAGGTAGAAAAAATGAATCCTGAAGAAGCGGTCGGAAAGTATATAAATGCAGAAAACATAGAAAACATTCTCAACGCAAAAAAGAAGTTTTTGGAGTTAACCGAAAAGTTCAATGAGTTCAGAGCAAAAGCGTTTTCGGAATGGGTCAAATTTACTTCTGGGTACAAATCACACCCTGATACATCATACCGCCCGTCAGACCTCACGTTTCTTATGTATCAGATGTTCAGTGATGGCTTGAACAGTATTGACATGTATCCGGAGAGATCCGGGTTTGGACTGTACATGCCGTTGCTTGTCTCAATAGAAAAAACAAGCCCTCATATCGATATAGACGCATTGATCGAAAAAGGAAAACTGATAGAACTCGTCGTTGATGTCGTTTCAAGCGACCCGGAAAAGTATAGAGATATGTTCAAGTCTTCCGGGCAAATAGACTATACCCTTGGTCTTGATATTGTAGATACTTTATTGCATTCGGATGAAAAATATGTAGACGTCTATAAATTCTCAAATAGAGATTTCGGAGAAAGAATAGTTGACATTATAAAAGCCTTGCAGTCTGATATGCTTTCTTCCGCAGGCGCAACAAACGCAGGTAACATCACAAATATAGACGCTGAGATAACACAAAACATCACCCCTGACCACATCAAAACAATCAAGTCTCAACTGAAGCTGGATGACGTGGAAGGAAAACACATAGCAAACCGGTTACGATCTTTCATCTCAAACATTGTCTTCGAATTGGCGGTTGTCAGTGAATCGATAGAATCGAAGAATATAGACCCGGAAGACTTAAGCGCAGCCGACCTGGATGAAATCATTGTTGAAAACTTCCTGTATAAACATTTGAACGCATACACGCCTTACAACAGGGATGGATATCATTTCCGTATATCAAATGTTTGGGATGTCGGTGAAATCATAACCGACGGTGCGGTCGAAACAATTCCAGGTATTTGGTACATCGGACTCTATAACCCCCAGGAAGGCGTGTACCACATCTTCAAAGAGTTCTCCAAACCCGTGTCAAAATTGTATAACCTGTATTCGTTTGAACTGAAGCGGTTATTGCTGAAAAACAATATTGACAAACTTGTAAAGCGCATCGACAGCGCCGCTGAAAAAGGCGATGTGAAAGAAAGTGAAATAGAGACCCTGGAAAGTCAGACGGAAGCAATAAGAAACACTTTGTTCAAAATCGCATCCATGATAGCCAGAAAAGAAAGCGGCGTAGTAGTTGATCCGGCTATCCTGGAAAAAGAAAAACCAGAAACAAAAGAACCAACTGAAGAAGAACTGAAAGAAGCAGAATCGCCTTTCCCGCAAAAAAGAAGACGGGGCGTAACGTCTGAAGAACTCTACCTTATGGCTCTTGATGCCACAATGGAACTTGAACCGTTCCTTGTGGCAGATGCCCTCGGCCTGTTCTTTGGCGTAGGGTTCATATCCGGCCCATACAATTACATCGTCAGAGAAGAATATAAGGATACGTACAAAGAAATACTTCTCTCAAGAAAATTCCGGTCAATAATGACAGATTTTGCGCAAAACCTGGGGGTGCTTGGCGAAGACTATGTAGAAAGGAATTTTGATAAGGATGCGTTTGACATTTTGCTTGACCGTGGAATAATAAAAGAGAACCCGTCAGTCGATCACTACCTTGCCCCTGGTATACTCAAACTTTCGGTTTCGCCCGGTGAAAAAGTATACGCACTGGATCCAGCCGTACTGAATACTTTGCTTACCTTCAAGGTAGGAGGCAATCCGCTCGTTCGGGTTGACATCAGAGAGTTGTTCAGAACAAATACCCCCATCGGTTACATGGTTGGAAAGAAAGTTGACGCTGTACTGTCGTCCGAAGAAGAAGAAAGTATCAGTGAGTTCATCCCTGAAAAAGGAAAGGAAGAAAAGGAAAGTAAGCCAGGCAAAGACATCCCAATAGATAGAGTAATCAACCGTATCATGGCGCAATTGTTTGTTCGCCCAGATATTGAAGAAAGATCCGAACAAAGAAGGCTTTCTCCGGGAACAGAGGCATATCAAAAGGCATCAGAAACCGCAAAGAAGATAGCGAAAGCATTCGACAGTGTTTCTGATGAAGCCAGAGAAACACTCGTAAAAGCCGTGCTTGACTACATGAGAGTTTCTGAAGGCAAAGTATATTTGGGCATAGAAAAGCAGGAAGCCAAAAAGAAGTTTGTATTGTCGTCCTTTATGAGATTCCCGTCGGCGCTTAGACAAAAAATAGAAAACATCGTCAATCAGGAGAAAAAGTCCAGTCACGACAAGATAATTGAAATAAGCGGCCTGATATACGACTCTGAATATTCAGAAAAACAGGAATACTCCCTTACCTTCCCGGAAGGGATCGATCAATCTTCTAACTTCTTCCATGAAAAATTCGGTTGGCCCGTGATCAAAGAAATTAAATCAACCGATCTGAAACCAATAAAGAATCATAACGATGAAGTTGTCGCATATTCCTATGAAATCAATGACAACACAGCCATTGCGATGAATGCCTATTTTGATCACAAGGGCAACCTCATTGGGTTCTACCCGGCGGAACTGAAAGAGTCGCTGGAATTGCTTTTCGAAAAGTACAGCGGCGTCATGAAGGAAATCGACAGAGACAATCTTCTGAAAACATGGTACATACCAGATATTTTTGATACGGAGGGATACGACAATACCACAAGAATGACGGGCATTGGGACCATGCTGACTATCGGGCATGAGTACCTCGACTTGTTGCTTACGTCGTATCTTGCCGGGTATAAGCCAGATTTCTTCATGGATCTTGCAGAGAAAAAATACGGCGTTCAAAAAGAAGACCGAACGCCGTTTACATTCTTCCAGGCTCTGTATACCCTTGATGAAAAAACAAAAAGAAAGTTCATATCCGATGTCGCCAACATTGATCTTAACGACCCGAAAATAAAGAAACTGCTGTACAAAGAGCGGAATGGGAAACTGGTTCCTTCATCCGCATCAATGTTTGTGAAATCTCTCAAAGAATACAAGGGGTATATAGATGAAATTGAAAAACTGGAAGCGAAAACCGATAGGACTGATGTAGAAGAAAAGAAACTCAACGACCTGTACTACAAAGTAGGGAAGTACATGTACTTCGACAACAGAAAGGCGGGGTTTTCTGTCTACTACGGAATCAGCACGTGCATGCCCACGGTCGGTTGCAGAACATGTTACGCAACCGCAAAACCACTTTCTTCTCCCCTTCAGGCAAAGAATCTTACCAATACTTTCATCACGTATTACTCTCCGAAGGCTACCGGAAAGGCTCTTGCAAAACTGATAGAAATCGCTGGAAGAAAAGTGATCAAACAACTTGCTGATTCAAAAGATTCAGACCTTCTTCCTCAAGACTTTGTTATGGCGCAGTTGGTATACCCGTTTGTAAGGTGGAACTCACAAGGCGATTCTCTGTATCCGTTCATGCGTAATCAGTTGATGTCATTCCTGGATAATCTTCGTGACGGGTACTCCGTCCATGTCTTTAGCCGGTCTGCTCACGCACGTGTAAAGGGAACTAAAGGGCTGGCTGATCTGCCATCGTTTAAACTTGTATATGATGAGGCAACAGGTAAATTCGATCTGAAAAATTCTTCTTTCGTGTTCAAAGAAGGATCTCTTGATGAAGGCCTTGTAAGACAGTTGTCGAGAAATCTTACGGATCCAAGACAACTGCAAAGAATGCATGAGTATGGAATTATCAATTCATACCTGTATACCGGAACAAATGACGATAATAGAATCATCGATTGGATGATCAGAAATCGTATTCCATTCGTCATACACTCGGCGGTGTCTGCTGACGAGAAAGTCGCCGGACTCAGAAGCGTTCTCGGCAAACTGGATATCACGCCGGACAGCCTGTACACGATGTGTTCATGTGCTGTGGATCAGGTTCCGAATCAAAGGAACTGTGCGTCATGCTTCTACACCGGCACATCCGCATGTTTCCTCGGCAGGCGCATGTTTGGGATTCAATACGACCCGACAGACCCCGGCAATCCAAAAAAGCAAAGAATTGTTCTCATCGGAACGCTTTCCCCTGACGGGACATTCAACCGATGGAGCAATGAAGAACTTGAACTCAAAAACATAATTCCGGCTGAGTTCATCGGGATCAATACCCTCAGTTTTGAACCAACAAAGAAAATGCTTGCTATTGCCGCAAAGTTTTATGAGATAGCAAATAACGTTGCAGAGAAAGGAAAATTCGACTTTCCCGCTTACGACATCATTGACAGCAAAGAAGAATCGAAGAAAAAGACAGGCGATAAGAAAAAACAGCCGCCAGAAAAAGAAATCCGTGTTCCTAATCCTTTCATGAAATTCATGTATGTGCAGTCGCCAGATCATGAAGTAACAAGAAATACAGCGATAGCAATGAGAGATCTCGCAAGATCTTTGTACAATTACACGAGACACGTGCTTTATGAGGAAGATGCCCAGAAACTTCAGGATGCCATTGAAAGACATGAAAGTAAAGCGCAAGTCGGAGAATATGGGAAAAAGGCAATCCTTATTCATAAATACCTGTTCGGAAACAATGAAAAGGTAAAACTGTTCCTTGAAAATTATCCTTTTGATGCCTTTGTGTCAAAAGCCCTTGTCGATTACGTGCTAAGGCGTGACATAAGCATCGAAAAGAAAATAGATGTCATGTATCACACCGCATTGTTTTACGGCAAGGTGTACAGCGCAATATCACTGCAGAAAAGAGGACAAGATATATATGCCACTAAATTGGGGAATGTGCTCTATAAGCCCGAAGGATGGAAAAAAACAAGGTTCTTTGAAAAAAGCAATAAGGCCATATCTGAACTTTCCGGCATAGCAGACGCTCTTATCGAAACACCGTACCTTCCGGAAGAAATCAAACAGTCCGTAAAAAATATCATGGACGCCCTCAAGAGAAAAGAGGATATCCGAAACAGCATCGAATACTCCGTGTCATTTGATGACGTGGATCTGAACAGACTGCTGGATGTCACATCGGAATTCTTTGGCGGCGATCCGTATATGGCGTCTGTAGGAGCCTATATAAACAGCGACATAAAGATGGCCGATGACTTCAGGTTCCTTGGCGAACTAATTGAGTATAGCGCATCGGGCGGTAAAAAGAAAAAGACCGGTAAAGAAGCCGGAAATAAAAAAGAGAAAACTAAAACGAAAGATGAAAGTAAACCGGAAAAGGGTACCAGAAATCCTGAATCGTCTTTGCCGTATATTGGAAAACATATCAAGAAGTTATACCTTATCATAAAGGGAACGGCCGAGGAGAACAAGGGTATTCACCAGACTTCCGGCGCCTTTGGCGAGGATGATCCTGATGTCATCGACAGAATGTCGTTGATACAAGCCAAAACAAAAAAGCGATGGGGGGCAGTGATTGGAAATGCGGCTGCGATAGGGCGGACAAATCCGAACGCCGCAAGAGAAATCTTGGCAAGGTTCGATCCAGTCAACTCCATCATACCAACACTCGAGCGGCCACTCAGCGCAGAAGAAACCATCATCGCCAGAGCGGGCATTACAAGTTTGGCCTCTGATGATATAAGAAAGAACGGCCGGATCAGTAAAGATGTGGCAAATCTGATTATCAGATACAGGGTGGCTGGATCGGCCGCAAGCGCATCCATGCTCGCCAGACGAAGTCTTTCATATGAACCATCCATCCCGACCACGGACCCCCTTGAAACCTTTGTCGATACGGTTATCGAAGCAGTGCACACGGATGAAGAAGTAAAAGCAATCCGGGAAGAGTATGAAAAGAAACTGCTTGATCTGGAAAGCATTGTGTCTGATCTTTCGGTCAAGTACGAAAACGCCAAAAGATACAGCAAAGGGCTTTCCACGCAAATCAGAAATCTGAAAGATCAGATCAAGGAGATGGAATCACAGATCCAGGCGTTTGGGGAACTTGACGAGAAAAACAGAAAACAGGTCGAGTCCCTGAAAGAAGAAATGACAAAAGAAGTAAAAAGACTCGAAGAAGAACTTGCTGATCAGAAACTTCTGATGAAAAAGATTTCCGAAGAGTATGAAGACGAAATAAAGACAATCAAGAGAAGAGTCGCCGGATATAAAGGTCAAATGACAAAACAGCGGGCAAGGGCAGAAAGAGCAGAAGGCCTGTTGGAACGGTACAGGGCTGCCTACGCTGAGTTTAGGCGAATCGAAAAAGAACTTACCGACGCAATGTCAAGAGCGTCAAACAACATTATGGAGTACCTGGAAAGTTCCGGTGCCATAAAGAAAAACTTCCTGAAGCGATACAATGAAATGACTCAACGGATCGCTGAAATCGTCGAGGACGGCATAGCCAAAGTGCTTGCGAACACTCCACGTGTTGATGATGCGGATAGCGACATTGCCGGCAGTATGTACGGCCAGTATCTTGTATCTGACATTTCGTACGACGTCGCCGTGGACGAACAGAAGAAAGACGGACTTGACCCGGAGAAAACAATTGAGATCATAGCGGAAGCAATATCTGAGATTGTTAAAAACCGTAATATAAAAGGGGTGTCATCAAAAATATCAGCTATCTTTACCGCTGTAAACTCATCTCTCATGTTCAGCGAACCGGCGTTGCAATTGGTTAAGGCAACGTGGGATATCAACAAAAAGTTCATAAGGAGCGAACAGTCTCTTTCAGATAAGATTTTCAGATTTTACGTTGGCTCCCTTATGACATCACCGCTGATGCTTGCCCGTAACTTTATCGGTAACCTTACATCAGGAACATTTGATGTCTTCATTAAAAAGCCGGTATCTGTCATGATATCTCATCTTGTCGGGGTCCTTACAAAGGATCCAAAATGGCAATCCCAGGAACTTTCCGACTACTTGGACATGATGAGAGAATCGTATCCCGCCGTGAGGGATGCGGTACAGGCTTTTATGTTCACTATGAAGTATGGTTTTCCTGTTTATTCATTTATGCATATTCACGGCTTGAGTGAAGATGTCTTGAAAAATCCAGAAATGATTCATATGCTGGATTATGAAGATCTGTTTTCCAAATCAGAGTCAGAAAAAGATTTTGCCAAAGATCTTTTCCTGGCTCCAATCAGGGCAACAAAGAATCTTGGAACTTTCTTTATGCTGGCGGCCGTGGCGACAGACGAGGCGTTTAAAGCGTTTTATCATCGCCTGTATTTCAGTTCACATCTCAAGCAGGCGTTTCGTGAAGAAATCAAAAAAGATAACCTTGAGCCAAAGACTATAATGGATCTGTTCGCTGTTGCCAGCGAAAGCGCCTGGCGGGATGCGGAAGAACTTACATACACCAATCCGTTGCCGCCTGTCGCCCAAAAGATATACGACCTCAGTCGGCTTGTGCCCGGACTTCGGTACATTCTTCCATTCATGAAAACCGGTCTTAATCTGCTTTGGTATGGCGGTCGCAGGTTTCCAATTTTTTCTGCTATCAGGGCGTACAAGACCGTGAAGAATCCGAATGCAACACCGGTTCAAAAAGCAGATGCCATGGCATGGCTACTCATCAGTACAGGCATTACGGCCGCCATTCTTGCTTTGATTTCAGGCGAAGAAGATGACGAGTCTGATTACATTACAGGAACAACCGTCCTGAAGACCATGTCTCGGGAAGAGTCGGAACTTAGACGTGTTATCAATCCTCCATCAGCCGTGAAAATCGGATCCAAGTTTGTTTCCTACCGTGAACTTGATCCGATTTCTGCTGTTGTAACAAATTCTATCGACACGGCTATCGCACTTAAGCGTGTAGCAAAAGGAATTGCGTCTGACAGCCCAAGCGCAATTCTGAGCGCCGTCACAACTTACATGGCAAAGATAATAGACGGATCATTGAACAGGTCTTACTTTGATACTTTGAACTCTGCATACGAGTCGTTGGTAAACAACAAAAAATTAGCCGTTTTGCCGGCAAACATCGTAAGCGGATTCATCCCAACATTCGCAAGAAATATCGTCTCTCAACTTGACCCGAATATCAGAGCGAACGTGACCGGCGATTTCATATCGCCCATTTACAGGCGGATGGCTCCGCAAATGTTGCCGGAGAGAAGATACGCCCTTGGATCCGTGATGAAAAGACCTGAGTTTTTCGGCGTGAGTCAGATAGACTTTTTCATCAGGCTCCTGAATCCGTTCTATATTACAACTCCACCTACAGGCCTCGAAAGAAGAATTTACGAAAGAACATTGGGTTACGTAAACAGATACAAGGAAGACCCAGAATTTGTGCCGCCGCAATATATCGTGCTTCCATCATCAATTGGAAAACACAAAGGAAAACAATATGAATTGAACGCCGTGGCATATGAAAGATTTCTGACAGAATATGCCAGGCAAATCCGGTCAAACATGAATATGGTAAGGAATGCTTTGCTTACAAGAAATGATCATGACTTTGTAAAAATGATGAATTCGATTTCCGCAAAGTCACGAGAAAAAGCAAAGCAGAAACTCGATCGCCTTCTTCAAAAGTTTTCAGATTAGTCTTTCCCGTCTAAAAAAAAAGTAAA